>Ga0206948_1099_pt1 | contig 23028 bp, 17 predicted proteins | sample Alteio_BWOrgHeat_FD_153236 | JGI IMG/M metagenome (GOLD analysis project Ga0206948, IMG submission 153236) | Enriched cells from forest soil in Barre Woods Harvard Forest LTER site, Petersham, Massachusetts, United States -... | ecosystem: Environmental > Terrestrial > Soil > Temperate forest > O... | reverse complement strand
CGAACAGATGCAGGCGCTGCCGGAATTGCGCGATGTGGCGACCGACCAGCAGGTGCATGGTGCGCAGGCGATCCTGGAGATTGATCGTGTCACGGCCTCGCGCATGGGCATCACGCCCGCGGCGATTGATAACGCCTTGTACGATGCCTTCGGTCAACGTCAGATCTCTACCTTGTTCACCCAGTTGAACCAGTATCACGTGATCCTGGAAGCCCAGCCGGATTTCCAGCGCAACCCATCCAAGCTGGATGACATCTATGTGCAGTCTGCTTCGGGCACGGCGGTGCCGCTGAGCGCGTTTACGCATCTGGAATCCGGAACGTCGCCGCTGGCGGTGAATCATCAGGGCCAATTTCCTTCGGTCACGATCTCATTTAACCTCGCGCCCGGCGCGGCGTTGGGTGAGGCAACCAAGGCGATCGATGCGGCCCAAAAGAAACTGAACATGCCCGCCAGCGTACAGGCATCATTCCAAGGCACGGCGCAGGCGTTCATCGCTTCGCTGGCGAACGAACCGCTGCTCATCCTCGCGGCCATCGTGACGGTTTACATCATTTTGGGCGTGCTCTATGAAAGTTACATCCATCCCATCACCATTCTTTCGACCCTGCCTTCGGCGGGCGCGGGCGCCATTCTGGCCTTGATGGTTTGCGGCACGGAACTGGGCATCGTCGCGCTGATCGGCATCATTCTGTTGATCGGCATTGTACAAAAAAACGCGATCATGATGATCGATTTTGCGCTCGATGCGGAGCGCAAGGAAAAGAAGGCGCCGCAGGAAGCGATCTACCAGGCGTGTCTGCTGCGTTTCCGCCCCATCTTGATGACCACCTTTGCGGCGTTGTTCGGCGGTCTGCCGCTGGCCTTGGGCAATGGCGTGGGCGCAGAATTGCGCAAGCCCCTCGGCATCGCGATCGTCGGCGGCTTGATCGTGAGCCAGATATTGACGCTGTACACCACGCCGGTGATCTACCTTTTCTTCGGCCGTCTGGCGGCCAGATTTTCGCCCGCCAAAGAAACGGATGAGGAAGCCGCTCATCCCGACGAGGCCGAACCGGGCGAAGCTCCAACCGTGGTTCAACCGACATGAATATCTCGGGGCCATTCATTCGTCGTCCTGTCGGTACAGTGCTGCTGACGGCTGCGGTAGCGCTGGCCGGCTTCGTCGCGTTTCTGCAATTGCCGGTGGCGCCGTTGCCGCAGGTGGATTTCCCGACCATCAGCATCGGCGCTTCGCTGCCGGGCGCCAGCCCGGAGATCATGGCGTCGTCCGTGGCGGCACCGTTGGAACGGCAATTGGGCCACATCGCGGGCGTGAACGAGATGACTTCCTCCAGCACGCTTGGCTCCAGCGGGATCACGCTTCAATTCGATCTGACGCGCGATATCAACGGCGCCGCGCGCGACGTGGAAGCGGCCATCAACGCCGCCCGCGCCGATCTGCCCGCGAACCTGCCCAGCAATCCCAGCTATCGCAAAGTCAATCCCGCCGATGCTCCGATCATGATCATCGCGCTCACGTCGGATATTTATGACCGGGGTGCGTTGTACGATGCAGCGTCCACGGTCATTCAACAACGGCTTTTGCAGATCGATGGCGTGGGCCAGGTGAACATCGGCGGCGGTGCGCTGCCCGCCGTGCGCGTGGATGTGAATCCCACGCAGTTGAACAGTTTCGGACTCAGCTTGCAGGATGTCAGCACGGTGTTGAACGCGCAAAATGCCAATCTGGCGAAAGGCCAGTTGTCGGATGGCCAAACCACCATGGACATCGTGGTGAATGATCAATTGCTGAAGGCGGCGGACTATCGTCCGTTGGTCGTGGCCTATCATAACGGCGCAGCCATCCGGTTGTCAGACATCGCCACCGTGGAAGACAGTGTCGAGAACGTGCGCACCGCCGGCTTTCTCAATGGCAAGCCAAGTATCCCGCTGATCATCTTCCGCCAACCCGGTGCGAACATCATCAAGACCGTGGACGCCATCAAGGCAGCCATGCCGTCTTTGAAAGCATCGCTGGCCAAGGGCATCAATTTCGATGTGGTGCTGGATCGTACGACCACTATCCGCGCGTCCGTGCGTGAGATTGAACGCACGTTGATCATCTCCATCATGCTGGTGATCCTGGTGGTGTTCATCTTTTTGCGCAGTCCGCGGGCAACGATCATTCCCGCCATCGTGGTGCCGGTGTCATTGATTGGCACCTTTGGTGTGATGTATCTGCTCGGATACAGCGTGGATAATTTATCCTTGATGGCGCTGACCATCTCGACCGGATTCGTAGTGGACGATGCGATCGTGGTGATCGAAAACGTCTCACGCCATCTGGAGAAAGGCATGAGCGCCATGGAAGCCGCCTTGATCGGCGTGAAAGAAGTCGGGTTCACCGTGCTCTCCATCAGCATCTCGCTCGTGGCTGTGTTCATTCCGTTGTTGTTGATGGGCGGCATCGTCGGGCGGCTGTTCCGCGAATTCGCCGTCGTGCTCACCACCTCGATTTTGATTTCCCTGGTCGTGTCGCTGACCACCACGGCGATGATGTGTTCGCGCCTGCTGCGACATCGGAAGCCGGAAGAACACGGTTGGTTTTACAACACCAGCGAGAAGGGGTTCAACCGGATCCTGGCGGCTTATGAAAGCGGCTTGCAGGTGGTGCTGCGTCATCCGGCGATCACGTTTGTCATCTTGATCCTGACCATCGCGACCAATATTTATCTCTTTATCGTCGTGCCCAAAGGATTTTTCCCCCAGCAGGACAACGGCACGCTGGCCGGCGGCATCCAGGGCGCACAGGACGCTTCGTTTTTTGCGATGCAGGATGCCACGCTGAAGTTTTCCAACATCGTCAAAGCGGATACGGGCGTCGCCAATGTCATCGCTTTCACCGGCGGCAACGGCGCGGCGAACAGCGGTTTCGTTTTTGTGGCCTTGAAACCTTTGGAACAGCGGAAAGTGCGTGCGGATCAGATCATCGCCCGCGTGCAGCCCAAGGTGATGTCTGTGAAGGGCGCTTCACTGTTCATGCAGGCGGGCCAGGACTTGCGCATCGGCGGACGCCAAAGCAGCGCGCAATATCAGTACACTATCCAGAGCGATAACCTGGACGATCTGCTGGAATGGGGACCGAAACTGCTGGAACGTATCAAGAAATTGCCCGGATTCACGCAAGTAAACAGTGACCAGCAAAACGATGGCCTGCAAGCCTCGCTCGTGTATGACCGAAACACGGCGTCCCGGCTCGGTCTTTCGCCGCAGACGATCGATGGGACGTTGTATCTGGCCTTTGGTCAGGCTCAGGTATCCACCATGTATCAGGACATGAACCAGTATCATGTGGTCATGGAGGCCGCGCCCCAATTCTGGCAGGGGCCGCAGGGTTTGAACGCAATTTATCTGCACGCGACCAACAGCAGCGCCATGGTGCCGTTGAACGCCATCTCGCACTTTGAACCGACCACCGCGCCGATCTCCGTGAATCATCAAGGCCAGTTTCCCTCGGTGACCTTCTCCTTCAACCTCGGTCCCGGACTGGCTTTGAGCGATGCGGTGAAAGCCATAACTCAAATGGAACGGGACTCAAAAATGCCAGCCACCATCCACAGTAATTTTTCCGGCACGGCCCAGGCATTTCAACAATCGGTGAAGAGTGAACCCTTTCTGATCCTGGCGGCTCTGGTGGCCGTGTACATCGTGCTGGGGATGCTCTATGAAAGTTTTGTTCATCCGCTGACGATTCTTTCCACGTTGCCTTCAGCCGGGGTCGGCGCAGTGCTGGCGTTGCTGGTTTCCGGAACAGAAATGAGCATGATCGCTCTCATCGGTATCCTGTTGCTCATCGGCATCGTCAAAAAGAACGCCATCATGATGGTGGATTTTGCCCTGGTGGCCGAACGCGAGCAGGGGTTGAGTTCGCGCGATGCCATCTATCAGGCCTGCGTGTTGCGCTTCCGGCCTATCATGATGACCACCATGGCGGCGATCTGCGGAGCGCTGCCTTTGATCTTGAGCAGTGCGACCGGCTCGGAATTGCGCCGTCCCCTGGGCATCACCATCGTGGGCGGTTTGATCATGAGCCAGGCGTTGACGCTCTTCACCACGCCGGTGGTATATCTCTATCTGGACCGGATGCGGTTGCGCTGGGAAGCACTTTGGGACCAATGGTATCCCGAGCAGGCCGCCAAAAAAGAAGCCGCTTTGCAAGCCACGGCCACACCTGCCGTGAGTTGATGGATCGATTGCGATGAAAACAAAAAATGTGATGTTTAAGAATGCAAACTGGCTGCTGGCCATTTTACTGACTGGCGTGTTCATTTCCGCCGGTTGCAGTTTCGCGCCCAAATATCGCAAGCCCACGGTACAACAGCCCGCCGCCTATAAAGAGCCCGGCCAAGAACTGGCCAACTGGAAAGTAGCCGAACCGCAGGACGCCACCATCCGCAGCAACTGGTGGGAAATGTTCCAGCAACCGGAGCTCAACGCTCTGGAAGAACAGATCACGGTCACGAACAACCAGACTCTCGCCGCGGCACTGGCCAATTTCCTGGCGGCCCGCGCGGTGACCAAGCAGACACGCGCCGGATATTTCCCGGTGGTCTCGGCGGATCCATCCATCACCTATTCCAAGCAGCCGTCACACGGTTCCGTTGCCACCGGCTCGACTTCGTCCGGTGTGATAACCTCATCCAGTTCACCGGTCACGGCCTATACCCTGCCGTTGGACGCTTCATGGGAAGTGGATTTATGGGGCAGCATCCGCAATTCGGTGAAAGCCAATGCGCTTGAGGCTCAGGCCACGCTGGCCGATCTGTTGAACATGCGCCTCAGCATCCAGGGCGAGATGGCCGTGGATTATTTTCAATTGCGCGAAGTCGATTCGCAGAAGCAACTGCTGGATTCCACGACAAGCGCCTACGAAGATTCATTGAAACTTACCCGTGTGCTCCATGATACCGGCATCGCTTCGGACCAGGATGTCGCGCAAGCGGAAACGCAATGGAGCACCACGCTCGCGCAGGCTACGGATCTGGGCATCCAGCGTGCGCAATTGGAACATGCCATCGCCACCTTGCTCGGCAAACCGGCTTCGGAATTTTCCCTGAGCAACAGTCCGCTGGCGGCCAAGCCCATCCCGATCCCGTTCGGTGTGCCGTCACAATTGTTGGAACGCCGCCCGGACATCGCCGCGGCTGAACGCCGGGTCGCCGAGGCGAATGCCGAGATTGGCGTGGCTCGCGCGGCTTATTTCCCGACCATTACCTTGAGCGGCGATATCGGTTACTCGGGTGAGAAAATTGGCAGTCTCGTTTCCGGACCCGGTTTGTTCTGGTCCGTCGGAGCCGCTGCCGCTGAAACCATTTTCGACGCTGGCCGCCGGCAAGCGGTGAGTGAGCAGGCGTGGGCCACTTATCAAGGCAAAGTGGCAACCTATCGTCAAACCGTGCTGACGGCCTTCCAAGCGGTGGAAGACAATCTCGCTTCGTTGCGCGTTCTCTCCACCGAATTGACCCAGCAAACCGACGCCGTGTCTGCCTCCCAACGCTACCTTAATCTCGCCAAGGACCGTTACCGCCTCGGCATCGACAGTTATCTCAACGTGATCACCGCGCAAACCACCTTGCTGGGCAACCAGCGGACGCTCTTGAATCTTCAAGTGGAACAGATGACCGCCAGTGTGCAATTGATCGAAGGTCTCGGCGGCGGCTGGGATGGCTCGCTGGCGGCGAAAACGGTGAAAAAGTAAACGCTTGTTCATCAAGCTTCTGCGCAGAGTTCACACGGCTTTGACCCGCGTGAAAAAATTCTTCTCTTGGAGGCGTCATCCGCTCTGACTAAAATCCGCGCGCTGACATGAGCGAAGCGCGCAAACCTTTGACCGATCATCTGGCCCGGAACAGTCGCAGCCCCTTGGGTGCGGCCAAGCCTGCCTGGATCACCGTCGGCGTGCTGGTGGTGGCCTTGATCGCGGTCCTGCTGTTGTGGGCCATTGCGGTGGGCAAGCTGCGCGGTTTGGAGGGGCTTCGTTCCCAATTGGACGATGCCAATGCCAGTCTCGCGGGCGCGCAAATTCAGATTTCCAAGGATAAAGACCAGATCGCCGGTCTCCAATCGCAGATCGCCGACCTGCAACAACAGACCAACACCGTGGCGCAGATGGCTTCCGGTCTCGAAAACGAGATGCGCAACGACTTGGAATCCAAAGACGTCACTATCTCTAATCTGCAGGGCAAGCTGACGGTTAATATCCTCGACAACGTCCTCTTCGATTCCGGCGAAGCGATCCTCAAACCGGATGGTCAAGCCGTCATGCGCAAGATCGCCGCGATTCTCACGGAACATCCCACGTTGAAAATCCACGTGATCGGCTACACCGATAACGTGCCGATCCGTACGGATGGCCGCCGCCGGTTCGCCAGCAACTGGGAGCTTTCCACCGCGCGCGCCCTCGCCGCCGTGCATTTTTTGACCGAAGATGCCGCCGTGGATCCCCGTCGGGTGGGCGCTGTGGGTTATGGTGAGTTTCGTCCCGTGGCCGATAATGCCACGCCCGAAGGCCGCGCCAAAAATCGCCGCATCGCCATCACCATCCTGCCGGATGAACTGATGGGCTTGCCCGGCGCCACGCCCGCTCCCAATTCTGCGCCAGTACCGCCCTCGTCCATTCCTCCCGGCGTTCCATTGAAGCCCACCACGTCCGATACCAGCGGTCCGCCCGGAATGTGATTTTAGAAGAGGCCCGGATAAAATAAAAAAATCCGGACCGATCGCTCGGCCCGGATTGGTGGTTACGTCCGGAATAAGTTCCCTGATGGTGAGATCAAGGTTCGAATTCCCAGCCGTATCGGATCGCTGCGCGATCCTGCATCCACGTTTGCCGGTGGGACGGTTCCATTTCCTCCCATTCCTGTTTCAACTGACTTTCAGCGTCATCCCATTCGGAAAATTCGCTGCCGTATTTGGCGCGCGCGCCGTAGCCGTAGCGATAAGCCGGTTCCACCTTGTCATAGGCCGGTTCATCCCGCGGAGGAATGATTTCCGAGCCGGTCGCTTGCCGGACCGTGTTGCCGATTTTTTGATTCGTGTCCGGCTTTTTGCCGCCCATGTCATGCTCGGTCTGGTCCCAATCGCGCTTCATCGCTTCTTTGACGCGTGACCAGGAAGAGTCATTTTCAGCCGTCCACCATTTCGGATTTTTGTGAGTTGTCATAATAGTAATTAGTAATGTGGTTGTTGTTTATGGTTACTGCTGACTTTTAGCAGCAGCCATGCCACGGTGTAGATGGGCAAAAAACCTCAATTTTATGACTCTTTTTGTGCCTTTTTAAAAACCTTCAATGCAGCGTGCAATCTGGATTCATGCGAAGTTGCATTTTGTGAAGCCGGCCATAAATGCAAAAGGGCCGGATCGAGGAACGATCCGGCCCTGTGTTTCCATCAAGATTCAATGAATCCCGGTGGATTCACGCTGTTATTCCGTGGCGGCAACTTTCGCGGCGCTGTTGCAATCTTCTTCCGCCAGATCCGTGAGCTTGGAATCAGCCGCCTTTTCCTGGTCGAGGATTTCCTCGATCAGTTCCGCCGCACCTTCGTTGTCCAGCGCCCGGGCCCAGTCGCGCAGGCAACCGTACGAGGCGATCTCATAGTGCTCCGCCTTCTGCGCCGCATAGATCAGTGCGGCATTGATGGTCGGTGATTTTTTATTTTCCGAGATGATTTCCTCGGCCTCATCGATGATGCCCAGGATGGCTTTGCATTTCTTGCTCTTCGGCTCCTTGCCGAACGCGGCAAACACTTCTTCCAGTTTGCGCACATGGCCTTCGGTTTCCGTAAGGTGGGATTCAAAAGCGTCCCGCAGTTGTTCGTTGGTCGCCGTGCTGGCCATCTTGGGGAGAGCCTTCACGAGCTGGTTTTCCGAGTAATAAAGATCCGCCAGCGAATCTAAAAAAAGGTCTTCGAGAGTTTTCATAATTTGCGTTTATCTGTTTTTGTTTTCTTTGCCGGACCGGCGGCTTAATACAAATGTAAGCGTCGGCCAATGCACTTGTGATATGTTTTAGCAATGAATGTGCCGCCCTCTTGAAGCCTCAATAACCCTGAAAATACCGTAAAAATGAAGTTTTTACGCCCTTGCGATTGCAATATGCACCCGCGCAGCAAATGCGCTTTGCCATGTCAGAACGAAGGCTTGGAACGATTTGTAAGAAGTCTGACCAGCCTAAGCCCCGGCTCAAATCATCTGCGGCGCCGTAAAATGCTGCTGCGCGATCAGCGCGATCGCACCGCGCAACCGCGGCCATGCTTCCGGATCGGTCGGCATGATGCGCGTATTCGCGTGAGTGAAGGAGCGGTGCTTGATCACGTCGGCAACGATCGGTCCCACGCGATTCCACACGCGCGTCACTTCGCCGATCACCACCAGCACATCCGGCGCGAGGCCGGTCACCAGGATGGCCAGGCCTACTCCGAGGTGATGCGCCATCTGGTCGAGCGCCTTGCAAGCCTTCGGGTCGCCTTGTTCCACCAGGCGCAGCAGATCGCTGAACGGCACCGGAGACATATTACTCTTGGAACCTACTTCACCTTTGCGCACCGAGGAAAAATCTGCGTAGTAACGCACCGCCGCCGAATTCGAGGCCATGACTTCCCAGCAACCGCGATTGCCACAGCCGCACAACGGGCCGTTCATTCCCAGCGAGACATGGCCGAATTCACCGGTCACGCCCTGCGTGCCGCGCACCAGTTGCCCGTTCATCACCATGCCCACGCCGATGCCTTCGGAAACCGTGATCGCGATCAGGTTGGAAACATTTTCGCCGTGACGCGCCGACCACAATTCCGCCAGCGAACACGCGTTCGCCGCATTTTCCAATTCGACGCGCAAGCCGGTCAATTTCTCCAGCGGCGTCTTAAAGTCCACATCGCTCCAATGCAGGTTCGGCGCAAAGGTCAGCTTGTGCGAGGAAATATCGATGCGGCCCGGCACACTGATACCGATGCCTTCGTACGAATTCTTGGGATGCGCCCGCATCAAGTCCATGATACGTCGGCCCAAGCGTTCGATGAAATCCTTCGGGTCATGGCCCGTCGCCATGGATTCATGAGCCAAAATGCGCATGTCCATGCTCGAAACCGCCAGCGTCGTGGCGTCCGGCTGGATGTCCACGCCGATGATCCCGGCGCGATCCGAATTGAGATGCAGGAAAGTAGGCTTGCGCCCGCGCGGCAGATGGCCCGTGGCGCCCTCCACCACCCAGCGTTCGGAGATCAACTGTTCAGTGATGGCGGAAACCGTGCTGCGTTGCATGCCTGAACGCCGCGCCAAACTCGCCCGCGAGATGGGCTGATGTTTGCGAACGAGATTTAATACGATCCGGCGGTTGATGTCCCTCGCCGTTTCGCTGCTGGCAACCTTGAACTGGCTAAAACCGTTCTTGCGCACTGTGCTTTTAAAATGCACTTGTGCCGCAGCCATGTCAAAAACCAAAGCACGGTCCGGCGCCGCCGCCGGGGGCAGTGCGGCCATGACCGTTTTCTCACTGGCAGAACGTGTTGGTTCTTTCATGTTATTCCTTGTCAATGATTTGCAACGCGGCCTTCATGTAACCCATGGCAAAAGCCATGCCCGCATGCCATGGTGCGCTGCAGGACATCTGCGGCGTATGATCCGGTATCAACACCCCGTCAAACTGGTTTTGTTTCAAGATGCGCAATACACGCACCATGTCGATGGCCCCGTCATCAATAAAAGTCTCGCGGTAGAACGGCACCTTGCCCGTCACATTCCGGAAATGCACATAGCCCAGTTTATTTTGCCGGCTGTACTGCTCCACGCTTTCGTAGATGTCGCCCTCCGTCATCTCCGCCAGCGATCCCAGGCAAAATTCCAAGGCATTCGCGCGGCTGGGTTTCAGATCGATCACCTTCTGATATAATTGCGGCTGGTACACGAGCCTCGGCTGTCCGCGCATGAACGGCATCGGCGGATCATCCGGATGCAACGCCAGTTTCACGCCCGCCTCTTCCGCCACCGGAATTGTTGCCGCCAGAAAATCATCCAGCCGTTGCCAGAGTTGTTCGTGCGTGGCAGAGGCGACATTTCCCTCCGGTGCCCCGTCATCGTAAACCATGTTCCACGCCATGCCGTTCGGCATCGGCACGTCCAGCGGACCTTCCATGCCCACGGACATCGCGCTGCCCCGCGCGTAGGCCTGATGCGTACGACCACACACGCCCGCGATGCTGAAATTATATCCCATGATCGGGATGCCCGCGCGTCCCAGGTTGCGGATGATCGTCTTGACGTTTTCGAGCTGCGCTTTTTTCTTCGGCCCGTCCAGCAACACATCGTGCCAGTGCGCCGGGTCAAAATTTTCAATTGCTTCCAGCTTCAAACCTTCTGCCTCGATGTTCTTCCGCAGCTCCGTCAATTCCTCCGCCGTCCACAATTGTTCCGGATCGCCAGCCAGCCCCCAGCCGCGTTCTGTTCCGGTTGGCTGGTTGTCGCGCGGATTTTTCGCGCCGCCTTTAAAATAATCCACCAGGTGCGCCACGATATGCGTGGCGCCGGCCTGCCGCGCGAATTGAAAATTTTCGCGCGTCAGCATGTGTCGGTATAGCCCCAGTCCAAGTTTCATGCGTTACGAAAGTCCTATGCCAGCCCGGTGCGCCGTGCTGGCCAAACCCTACTTTTGACACCAATCCGGCGCGGCTCAAGCTTGAATGTCGTTTTTAGAGAATTCTCCATGCAATTCATCGTTTTTTCCATTCCCCGCTCGCCAAAAATCCGCTTTAGTGTGCAAACTCTAGCCATCAGCCCAACCTGTGCCAAACACAGCCACAATTGTTTCACCGCCGCGACCCGATCAAATGCCATTGAACCGTAATTTTGCCACAACCAACTATTCGAAATGAAAATGACCAAATCATTCTCCCATTGTCTCAATTGTTTTGCCGTACTCGCCGTGATGTTGCTCACCGGTTGCCAATCCGCACCCGATACGAACTCAGTTCATACCGCTCCTGCGCCCGTGGTCAATGTAGTTCCTGCCACGCCGCCTGCCATCGCGACGCCACCGGCGGATACCACGCCCCTCAAGTTGCCCATCCGCATCAAGGCCGGTGATTCTTCCAGCTTCACCGATTCGCAAGGCAACCTTTGGCTCGCTGACCAGGGCTTTGCCGATGGCGATACTGATGAGCGCCCTGGCATCGCCATCACCAACGCCGTCGATGCCCGGATTTATCAATCCGAACATTACAGCATGAGCCGCTTTACCCAGCCGTTGCCCAACGGCAAATACATCGTGAAACTCCATTTCTGCGAAACGTACGATGGTATTCAGGGACCCGGCGGTCGCGTGTTCTCCTTCAACGTCGCCGGCCACGAATTCAAAGACTTTGATGTCTGGGCGAAATCCGGCGGTTTCCAGACCGCTTATGTCGAAGCCGTTCCCGTAGATATCACGGATGGCAACCTCGTCATCACCTTCGCACCGAACGTGGAGAATCCACAGATCAACGGCATCGAAATCCTGCCCGGATCTTATGACAAATAAACCTTCTCAAAAGCGCCGCCTGACGTTGGTGATTTTTTCCGCCGGAGCTTTATTGGTTCGCATCGCAGGCGCGGACTCCACAAATGTCGCCGCCACCAACCCACCGCCCGCAGCCCCTCCCGGTTTTGGCGCCGGAAATCCCGCTGCCACTGAAGCGGACCACCAGCACATGCTGGATCAACTTCACATCACCTCGTTGCGTCGTGGTCGCGATGGCGGCGACCCCAAGTCGCCGTTCTACGCCAACTATGACGAATCGAAAGCCAATCCCTATCCCGATCTGCCCGACCCGCTCATCACCAAAAATGGCCGCAAGGTCACGTCTCCCGGCATGTGGTGGACCGTGCGTCGTCCCGAGATCGTGGAAGATTTTGACCGTGAAATTTACGGCCGCGTCCCCGCCGTCACGCCCTCCGTGAACTGGCAGATCATCAGCGTCACCCGCACCAACAACGGCGATGTCCCTGTCCTCACCAAACAACTCGTGGGTCATGTGGATAATTCTGCGGATACCAACATCACCGTGGATATCAAACTCACGCTCACCACTCCGGCAAATGCCAGTCATCCCGTGCCGGTCATGATGCAGTTCGGTTTCAATTTCGCCGCCTTCAGTCGTTTGCGCACGCCCCTTCCTCGTCCCACTGGTCCCACCTGGCAGCAACAGGTGCTCGCGCGCGGTTGGGGCTACGCTGTTCTCACCCCTGTCACCGTGCAGGCGGATAACGGCGCCGGTCTTACCTCCGGCATCATCGGCTTGGTCAACCGCGGCCAACCCCGCAAAGTGGATGACTGGGGCGCCCTGCGCGCCTGGGCCTGGGGCGCGAGCCGCGCGCTCGATTATTTTGAGACTGATCCCGATGTTGACGCCAAACAAGTCGGGCTTGAAGGCCACTCGCGTTATGGCAAAGCCACTCTCGTCGCCATGGCGTATGAGCCGCGTCTCGCCATCGCTTACGTCAGTTCTTCCGGTGAAGGCGGCGCCAAGTTATCTCGCCGTGACTGGGGCGAGACGGTCGAAAATCTCACCGGCAGCGGCGAATATCACTGGATGGCCGGCAATTTCATCAAATACGGCGGCCCGCTCCACTGGAATGATCTTCCCGTCGATGCCCATGAATTGATCGCCCTCTGCGCGCCGCGCCCCGTCTTCATCAGCGCCGGTTCCACCAATGGCGATGCCTGGGTCGATGCCAAAGGCACCTTCCTCGCCACCGCCGCCGCCGGACCCGTTTACGAATTGCTCGGCAAGAAAGCCCTCGGCACCGTCGACTTCCCTCCCATCGAAACCGCGCTGACGAATGGCGATCTCGCCTTCCGCCAGCACAGCGGCGGTCATACGGATGCCCCAAACTGGCCGGTCTTCCTGGATTTCGCCTCGCGCTACATTCAAACCGGTCGCAAACCGGATGAGCCCGGCAAATAAAAAATGTCCGTGAAACCAAAAACCTGCCTGCTTCAATTTATGTCCTGTGTTCTCGCCGCGACTGCGCTGCCGGTCATGTCGCAAACCAATGTCCTTGGCGATTTCACCAGCCAGACTGATATCGGATCCCCGAAGATCGCCGGCTCCGCCACCTATGATTCCAGCGCCCAGACTTACACAGTCTCCGGTGCTGGCACCAATATGTGGTTCACCAGCGATCAATGCCATTTCGTCTGGAAAAAACTGACCGGCGATTTCATCCTGCGGACACGCTTAAACTTCGTGGGGCAGGGCGTTGTGGCCCATCGCAAAGCCGGCTGGCTGGTTCGTTCCAGCCTTGATGCCAGCGCGCCCTACGCCGATGCTGCTGAACATGGCAGCGGTCTCACCTCGCTCCAATTCCGCCGCTTCACCGCCACCAATACCGAAGAGATCACCCTCCCCATCACCAACGCCGACGTCCTGCAATTGGAACGCCAGGGCGATACCTATGTTTTTTCCGCCGCCCACTACGGCGAACCTTTTGTCAGTGCCCAACTCTCCGGCTTGAACCTCGGCGATGACGTCTACGCCGGCCTGTTTGTCTGTTCGCATGATGGCGATGTCAGCGAACAGGCCATCTTCCGTGATGTGCGGTTGATCCGGCCCGCCGCGAAAAATTTTGTCCCCTATCGCGATTACATTGGCAGCGTCCTGGAGCTTCTCAATGTCCATGATGGCCGCCTCAAAAAGATTTATGCCTCGCCGCAACCGTTTGAAGCGCCCAACTGGACCACCGATGGCCGCGCCCTGATTTACAATATCAGCGGTCGCGCCGAAGGTTGGGGCCGCCTCTGCCGTTTTGATCTGGCCACCCGCACGCCTGCCCTGATCGATACCGGCTCCGCCAATCGCAACAACAATGACCACGTCCTCTCCTTCGATGGTTCCACACTCGGCCTCAGCGATCAAAGCGAGGCGCACGGTGGCCAGTCGCGGATTTTCACCGTGCCCGCCGCCGGCGGTACGCCCAGGCAGATCACGCCGTTAACCCCGTCGTACCTTCATGGCTGGTCACCCGATGGAAAATTTCTCGTCTTCACCGGTGGTCGCACCAATAAGTTCGACATCTATAAAATTCCGTCCGATGGCAGTGGGCCTGAGATTCGCCTCACCGATTCCGCCGGATTGAATGATGGCCCCGAATACACACCCGATGGCCGGTACATCTATTTTAATTCCTCCCGCACCGGGAAAATGCAGATCTGGCGCATGCGCCCCGACGGCTCCGCCCAGCAACAAATCACCGACGACGAATACAATAATTGGTTCCCCCACATCTCGCCGGACGGCCAATGGATGGTCATCATCAGTTATCCTCCGGACATCCATTCCGCTGAGCATCCCTATTATCAACCCTGTTATCTGCGCCTGCTGCCCATCAGCGGTGGTCAGCCCAAAGTCATCGCGTATCTTTACGGCGGGCAGGGCACCATCAACGTTCCCTCCTGGTCGCCGGACAGCCAGCGGATTGCCTTTGTCAGCAACACCGATAGCTTTTAATCTTCAATATGTTTATCCGTCACGGTTTGCCGAAATTTTTATTCCATTTTACCCATACTGATTGGGTGCGTGGGCGGCGTAGAAGCGCGGTTTTTCTTTTCTGTCTCACCTTGGCATTTCTCCTCACCGCTCATTCCGCCTTCGCTCTCGGCCAGACGCCATACATCGAGGAAAGCTACAGCCCCGGTTGCTTCCCCCTCGTCCAGGATGCCACCGCGCCCAATATTTACGTCGATACCAATGACTTCCCCGGCGTCGTCCGCGTCGTGAATGATCTCCAGGCCGATGTTCAGCGCGTCACCAGCGTCACCCCGGCCATCGTGAATGACCTCACCAACGCCGGCAAATCCGTCATCATCGTCGGCACCATCGGCAAAAGCCAGTTGATCAATCGCCTGATCCGCGAACGCAAGCTCGATGTCGCCGCCATCGGTCGCCGCTGGGAGGCGTTTTTTCTCGAAGTCGTGCCGCAACCGTTTCCCGGCGTCGACAACGCCCTCGTCATCGTCGGCAGCGATCAGCGCGGCACCATCTATGGCGCTTACGATCTCTCCGAGCAGATGGGCGTCTCGCCGTGGTATTTCTGGGAAGACGTCCCCATCCGTCACCGCTCCGAACTCTACGTCAAAGCCGGTCGCTTTCTCCAGGGCTCACCCTCCGTGAAATATCGCGGCATCTTTTTGAATGATGAAGCCCCCGATCTCACCGGCTGGGTAAATCAAAAATTCGGCGGCTACAACCACACTTTTTACACCAACGTTTTTGAACTCCTCCTCCGGCTCAAAGCCAACTACCTCTGGCCCGCCATGTGGAACAATTGTTTCAATGAAGATGACCCCCTGAACTATCAGCTCGCCTCCCAATACGGCATCGTCATGGGCACTTCTCATGTCGAACCCATGATGCGCGCGGACAAGGAATGGAATCGCGCCGGCTACACCGCCGCCCAATGGAACTTCGACAAATCTCCCGGCGAACTCTCCGCCTTCTGGCGCGCCGGTGTGGTCCGCAATCGCCCCTACGAAAACATCATCACCATTGCCATGCGCGGCAAGATTGATACCGCCATGTCCGAAACCGCCAATATCGACCTCCTCGAAAAGATTGTTGGCGTCCAGCGGGACATCATCGCTGATGTCTATCACACCAACGCCGCCGCCGTGCCCCAGCTATGGGCGCTCTACAAGGAAGTGCAGGAATATTATGAGAAAGGCATGCGCGTGCCTGACGATGTCACCTTGCTCTGGTGCGATGACAATTGGGGCAACCTCCGCAAACTCCCCGCCGCCTCCGAGCGTTATCGCCCCGGCGGCGCCGGCATCTATTATCATTTCGATTACGTCGGCGGCCCGCGCAATTACAAATGGGTCAACGCCAGCCCCATCCCGCGCATCTGGGAACAGATGAATCTCGCTCACGAATATGGTGTTGATCGCATCTGGATCGTCAACGTCGGCCACCTCCAGCACGTTGCCTTGCCCACCGAATTTTTTCTCGATTACGCCTGGGACACCACCCGCTGGTCGCGCGAAAAACTCGGCGACTTCGCCACCGCCTGGGCCGCGCGCGAATTCGGCCCCGCCTGGGCCGCTCGCATCGCTGATATCGTCAATCGCTACACCGCCTTCAACGGTCGTCGCAAACCCGAACTCCTCGCCCCCGATACCTTCAGCCTCGTGAACTATCAGGAAGCCGACCGCGTCCTCGCCGATTGGAAAAAACTCGCCGCCGATGCCGAAGCGCTCAACCGCCAGCTCGCCCCCAATCAGCGCGATGCCTTTTTCGAACTCGTCCTCTATCCCGTCCAGGCCTGCGCCAACTTGAACGAACTCTACATCGCCGCCGCCAAAAATCATCTCTACGCCGCGCAAGGCCGCGCCAGCGCCAACGATTACGCCGCCCGGGTCGAATCATTGTTTGCCGAAGACGCAAAACTCTCCGCCTATTACAACGACACCCTCGCCGGCGGCAAATGGTCGCACATGATGGATCAGACCCACATCGGCTACACCGGCTGGCAGCAGCCCGCTTCCAATCACATGCCCGCCGTGGTGAAACTGGATCTTCCCGCCGCCGCCTCCATGGGCATTGCTGTCGAAGGCTCAACCAATGCCTGGACCAAAAAATCCCACGCCCTCACCTTGCCTGCCTTGGAGCGGTTCAACCAACCCAGGCGCTATCTCGATATCTTTAATCAAGGCCGCACGCCGTTCAATTTTTCTGCCACCACCAGCGCCCCCTGGATTCGCCTCAGTCAGTCCCAAGGCCAGATCACCAATGAACAACGCGTGTGGGTGGACGTGGATTGGTCACAAGTTCCCGCGAACACCACCAGCAGTTCCATTCAGATCACAGACAGCGCTCACCGCTCCATCCAGGTTCAGGTTTCCGTCTCCAATTCAGTCGTGCCCATTGGAAAATCTTTCTCCGGCTTTGTCGAAGCCGATGGCTATGTCTCCATGGAAGCAGAGCATTACACCCGCGCCACCGCCACCGCCGATGTTCGTTGGGATAAGATACCCGGTCTCGGCCGCACCCTTTCCGGCATGAGCATTTTCCCCGTGACCGCCGACACCATCCTCCCGCCCCAACCGTCACCCTGCCTGGAATATAAGATGTTCCTGAATCACAACGGCCCCGTCGAAGTGCAATCCCTCCTGTCGCCCACTTTGAACTTCGTCTCCGGTCGCGGCCTCCGCTACGCGCTCTCCTTTGACAATCAACCCCCGCAGATCATCACCGCCGTCCCCGCCGATTACTCCGTTGGCGCCGGCGATAGCAACCGCGACTGGGAAAAAACCGTCATGGACAACATCCGCCAGGTTAATGCCACGTTGACCCTCACCCAACCCGGCGAACACACGCTGAAATTCTGGATGGTCGACCCCGGCCTGGTCCTGCAAAAACTCATCGTCAACTGCGGCGGCCTAAAACCATCCTATCTCGGCCCCCCCGAAAGCTTCCGCGCTCAATAAATAAAATTCTCCGACAGTCCGATAGCTGGTAGGGACGGCTCTCCGAGCTGTCCGCTGGCAACGCAGTTGCCACTTGTGGTATGGCTAGCCCTAATCAGGCTCGAATGATTTTATAGTTTTCGAATTGGTTCTCTTTGCCTCTACGGCAAACCTTATTCTCAATCCGCATTATTCGCGGTTAAATTATAAATCTGCCGGTTTGGCGGCAATTCGCGAAATTCGCGTCACGTATTTCCCCCATCTGTGTTTATCTGTGTCCATCCGTGGTTAAGTTGATCGATCCTGCATAAATAAGGGATTATTTGAGGCAATGGACGGCCACTGTCAGTGAAAGTGTCAGTAGAGCGGTGGTTACTGAAACAACTCGCCAGAACTCGCTTAAATTAGCTGAAACCATGACAAAAACGAAAAGCTATTCAGATTAGACAGTGCGGAGATTTACCAATACATTTGCACTGATGAGGGCAAACCGCCAGACTAAAACCGTCACCTGTACACATAATCGAGGCAAGGCCAGGGGGCTAATTCCTATTAAGATATGCAAATTATAACATGCGCATAGACCACTTCTGGCAAATCATTGAAGCGACGCACTCTTCTACACGGGAAGAACAACTTAAGTCGTTTCGACGTGAGTTGCGGCGTTTGACTCCAAAGGAATTGATTCAATTTGCAGGTATTTTCGCTGAACTGACGTCCTCTGCGTTTAGCTGGGATTTGTGGCTTGTAGCTTGGTTGTGTCAGGGTGGCAGGTGTTCCGATGACGGTTTTTCGGATTTTCGATCATGGCTGATTTCGCGGGGGCGAGTTGTTTATGAGGCCGCGTTAAACGATGCAGATAGTCTTGTAGATGAGATGCGCCAGACCGAGCGCCCACAGTTTGAGTTATTTGGATATGTTCCTGGCCAGACCTATCGTGAAATGGTTAATGCAAATTTTCCAGACCTCGATATCCAACACCCAAAAGAGCCGATTGGCGGGGATTGGTTACGCCCTACTTTGAAGGATCGGACGGGTAGTAAGATGCTGAACCGTTGCATTGTGTTTGATGAGATGGGTGACGAGGAGTGCGCTGCGATTGAACAACGATTCCCGAAGATTTGGAACCTATGTGTTCAGCGAGGCATTATTACGACCGATACTCAGCCAACGCCAACTGACTTGCCGACGCCTGGGCAAGTTGCAGCGACCGTTGATACAAATCAGCCCGCTGATTTCGGCGCATATCTTAAGGCATTAGGAGACGCAGGGCAGCAGGCTTATAAAAAGAAGGAGGACCAAAACGGCTGACTTTGCTTTGGTACTGTCAGTGAAATTGCCAGCGAAATGATTAACGAGTGATGAAAAGTAGTGACAAGCAATGGCGAATTTACAATGGTTTTTACCATTTTATGAGTGTTCTGAATTGAGTTTACAGACTGTGTCCATCTGTGGTTGAAATTCTGCTTCCTTTACCCAATCCGCGTAAACCTCAATCACCACTAATCACCGTCAACTGCTCCTGCCGGCTGCTGATCTGCGCAGCAATCGAACGACCATCAATCTCCAAAATCGGATCAATCTTTTGCAACTGATTCAAGATCTCCAATTGCTTCTTGGTCTGCTCCAGCGCCCGCCCGTCCCAGTTTGTTTTTTTCACTGCCTCCCATTCCACTAAAAGTTGTTCTTTCATAATGGGAAGATGTATTAGCAGTTTTACCGCCAAGCCGCTTCCGCTCTAAACCAGCAATCCACTGCTTATTTTCAATGTGTCCCCAAAAATATCCGACGAAATGCACGGTCCGCCCATCCCCTCGTGCAATCTGCGAACATTTTCCCTGATTCATCAGGTAACATCTCGCCTGCACAAAACCGCTCCTTCACCCCGCCGTCCGGTCAATTTACAGCCTCATCAGCAACTAAACGTATCTATCTCCCACCCGCAGTGACGCCTTGGCACAAGGGTTGCAAAAGAGGAATCCGTAAACCTGAAATAAACATTTAAAAAATAAACAAATGAAAACCACCATCAAATCTATCCTCCTGGTTGCTGCGCTCGGAACCATCGCCGCCGGCTGCTCGCCCAACTCGTCCAACTCCACCACAATGGATACCAATTCCGTAACGACCACCACCACGAGCACGACCGCCATGCCCAACACGAGCACCAATCTGCCGAATTACAACACCAACATGCCGGACGCCTCGGCCACTACTAATTCGTCGGTCAACAACGGCCAAAACAATGCCGCCTGGAAAGGCCAGGACAGCAGCCTGACCAACAGCACGAATTCCATGACCAACACCAATCAATAATTGATTGAACGGTCCATCTGCTATCGCCAACCCTCCGCCCCACCTTTGCCAGGATCATCCTGCAAGGCGTGGGGCGTCCTTGCCTCACCGGCACCCTATGTATCAGGCATTCATCTTCGATGTCGACGGCACCTTGATCGATTCCAATGAATCTCACGCCCAAGCCTGGACCAAGGCTTTTGCCGCGGATGGCATCGCCGTTCCCCCCGAAAAGATCCTGCCCCATATGGGCCGCGGCGCCGATCAACTGCTCCCTTTCTTTCTGGACAAAAAAGAGATCGACGCCGTCGGCAAACGGCTGGGCGGCGTATCCGGTGAGATCTTCAAACGTGAATATCTCCCGCACGTTCAACCCTTCCCCAAAGTGCGCGAATTATTCCAGGCCATCCGCGCCACCGGCGCCCGCATCGCCCTCGCTTCGTCGTCGAGTGCCGATGAGATCAAATATTACCGCACCCTGGCGCAGATCGATGACCTCGTGGAAAAAGCCGCCTCCGCCGATGACGCCCGCTCGACCAAACCCCAGCCCGATATCTTGCTCGCCGCGCTGGAACAATTGGGCAATCCACCGCTCGATTCCGTCGTCATGATCGGCGATTCGCCCTACGACGCCATCGCCGCCAAAAAAGCCGGCATCGCCTCCATCGGCGTTTTATGCGGCGGCTTTCCCGAAACTGTTCTCAAAGAAAGTGGCTTCCGGCAGCTTTATCAAGACCCCGCTGATCTATTGGCCCACCTGAATAAAATCGTCCATCCCCGCTCGCACGGTTGATGGCCGGTCTTTCTGCGTATGCGCAAACGCAAATCACCAGATCGACGCAGCTTCGCCCGCCGCCACTCCCTCAGCATCGTCGCCATCGCGCTGCTCATCCTGTGGATCGTTCTCTATTACTTTTCCGATCCCAACACCCACTGGGGCTCATTTTTCGGCAATGCCATCGCTGATTGGAGCGGCTCCGTCATCATCATCCTCGGCACCAAATACCTCGTCGAGTTCCACTCCGCCGAAAGCCGCCCCGTGAAAATCATGACCAAAAACCGTTTTCTGGAACTCATCTGGGCTCACTCCCTCTTGATCTTCCTCATCCTCACCGGCATCGGCTGGGCCGTGCTGTTTTGGAAAATGGATTCCCAAAGCAAATGGGGCCAGGTCGTCGGCAATATCGTCTCCGAATGGGTCCAGATGAGCGGCCTCGTCTTCCTCACCAAAGGCCTCATCGAAAAAGGCTCCAAAGAAAGCAACTAAGTTGTTTTTTAAGTTCGCTTCCAGTCGCTCCACCAGCAGTTCGCTGGCAACGCAGTTGCCATTTACGGTAAGACTATCCCGAAACACTTCCAAACAACCTCATCACCACCTTTCTAATGACATTCACAAACCCGCTCTAGTCCCAACCACTTACGCATAAACCCTCGCGAAGCGCCTGGAGTGCGCCGCGGTTCACCGCCGCTTTTCCCAAACTTCCAAAACCCGTCTCCACCTCAACCCCCATAGAATGGGAGAAGTCAAAAAATCAATCATACCACCCAAAGCGCCCTGCACATTCTCCCTCTCCGCATCCTGGCCGATTGCAAAGTCCGGGGTGAGGTGCCCCAAATCATTTGCCGAAGGCACCAAAATCTCCGCCATCCAACATCCTCGCCGACTCCCACCCGCCCTCCGTTTTACCATTGACCGAAATCCCCTTTCATTTTCGGCAGCGTCATTTATCTGTCGTCGCTCGCGCTCACATTTTACGGCAAAGATCTGAGTTGGTTCGTTTGGATTTTTCGTGGTTGGATTGCCTTTCTTTTAATTTACTGTTGGTTTAATAGCTTGCGCGAAATGAAGCGCCGGAAAAAGCCATGACGCTCGGCCGCTTTATTTTATGAGCGAAGAAATTAATTTCGCAGCCCCCCGGCGCCCTCGAATGATTCTCAAATTTTCCTTCTCTGTGCCCTCTGCGTCTCTGTGGCAAAATCCCTCGCCGCCTCGCTAATTTTCTTTTTTCAACGTCACCAGTTTCGTTAATAGCACGCCGTACTGTTCCTTTTCCTTCAAGCTAAGCTGGCTGATGGTGGTTTCAAAAGCGTCGCTCAGTGTTTTACGGCCCCGTTCACACACCTTGCGCCCCAGCGGTGTCAGTTGTATCTCGAACCGCCGCAAATCGCCCGCCACGGTCTTCCTTTTCACATACTGGACCTGCTCCAGCTTTTTGATCAGAAAAGTCACCGTCGGCTTCGGCAGGATCAGCCGTTTGGCCAGCGCCGCCGGATGCTTCAATTCCTCGACCGAAGCCAGCAGGAAAAAGCTTTTCACGTCCAGCTTGTCAACTGCCAGCGCCCGCTCCGCATTTTGCGTGACCGTTTCATAGAACCGCAGGTTCAACTGGAGCAGATCCCAACTGTTCAATGCCGGCCTTGACAATTCGCTCATATAGTTTAATGTTGAACTATTCAATATTGAATAATATGTTAATCCAATTGAACCAAAAATTCCATGTCTAAAACCATCCTGATCACCGGCGCCTCCAGCGGCATCGGCCATGCCACCGCGCGTTATTTCGCTGAACAAGGCTGGAACGTCGCCGCCACCCTGCGCGATCCGCTCAAAGCCGCCGGCTCATTGAAACATCCCCGCATCAGTCTGTTCGCGCTCGATGTCACGGACGAGGAGTCCATCGCCCAGGCGGTGAAAAGCGCCTTGGCCCGCTATGAAAAGATTGATGTCCTGCTCAATAACGCCGGCTACGGTTTGTTTGGCCCCATGGAAGCCTCCAGCGCCCGGCAGATTCAACAGCAATTTGCCACCAATGTTTTGGGCCTCATCGCCGTCACCCGGCAGATACTACCCTCCATGCGCGCAGCCGGCGCAGGTTTGATCATCAACGTCTCCTCCATCGTTGGTCGTATGGCTTTGCCCTACGCCTCGTCCTACATCGCTACCAAATTCGCCGTCGAAGGCTTGAGTGAATCGATCCGCTACGAACTGGCGCCCTTTAACATCCGCGTCAAACTGATTGAACCCGGCGGCATCAATACCGAGTTCGGCAAAGGCAGCAAGCAGACCGCCGTCAGCGACCCGTACCGGGCAAGCCTGGCAAAATTTATGGCCATCTTCACAAAAAGGAATTCCGCCGGGTCCAGCCCGCAGGAAGTTGCGAAAATAATTTACCGTGCTGCCAATGATTCCAGCGACCGGTTGCGCTACCTCGCCAAACCCGGCCCATTTTATCGCCTGAACCGCATTTTGCCGGATGCG
>Ga0206948_1097_pt1 | contig 23325 bp, 19 predicted proteins | sample Alteio_BWOrgHeat_FD_153236 | JGI IMG/M metagenome (GOLD analysis project Ga0206948, IMG submission 153236) | Enriched cells from forest soil in Barre Woods Harvard Forest LTER site, Petersham, Massachusetts, United States -... | ecosystem: Environmental > Terrestrial > Soil > Temperate forest > O... | reverse complement strand
CCTTGTTCAAATACCTCCCCCTCCACAGAAATTGATCTGCCCTTGCTCTCTTCTTGCAGCCAAGCCTCAACCAGTTTTTCTGAAAGCCATCTACATGACTGAACCAAAAAGGCACCAGACCCCATAGCCATGTCGCAAATCTTCAGATCCAATAGGGTGGCAGGAGATTTAAGTTCCCAATCTTTGCGATCCCTGTCCTCGGATGGGCCCGTATAGACAAGCGGCTCAAGAGCCTCTTTGACGATAACCTCTGTAAGAGATTTCGGTGTATAATGTGTTCCAGTCTCACGCCTGTCTGAACCTGATGTAACAATAAAAGAGCCTTTAGGGTATGCCAAAGGATATCCCCAGGGATCTGTGCGGAGCAGATGAAAATATGACTTAATGCGATTACGCAATAATTGATCGCCGTTGCAAGCCGTCAATAAACGATCAGACTGTTCATCTTCAACAGTCCTTGCAAGGTCATTTCGAATACGGCTATCTGAGCTCTCCGTGCGCTCTTTCAGCAATTCTGCAAGAATAGCGCCCCCGTCAAGCTTTGCCGATTCCAATTCGCCCAAGGTAACCCACGGCTTGACTGCATCTTTTGCCGCCTTCAGCTCTAGCGTTGCTTCTTCGGTACGCTTTACTGTACGCTCTAATAAACCTTCGTAGACATAGCCAATTTGTTCGACATCAAGCGCCCTATAAGACAAGGTACGACCTTGAAAAACTTGAATAGCGTCCAGCAATAACCAAACTGTACGATTATCGATTGGTAAGGGGATAGCAGTGCTATATCGCCAATCAGTGTTTTTGTCGCGCCCCTCTAGGAATGGAAAACGATCAGGATCAAATAAAGACCCTCCAAGAGCTGGCATGCGAAGATTCTCATGTTCTATACCATCATACACCGCTCGAAAAACTGATAGAAGCCGTGACCAAGCATCCCATCTACGCTCAAGAATTTCGTCAGATTCTTTGCGCAACTGATCTCTCAGAGTAGAAATGGCATAGTTCGTTTCATAGCATTCATCGCCCAACAGTAAGAGGCCACGTTCTTCTGCACATAGCAGGAAGACCAGCCTCATCATTACCGTTAATCCGGCCTCATATAATTCCGTCGGTGCAACATCTCGTAAAAGTTCACGATTTCTGTCTAAATCAGCACGATCGAGTGCTTGTATCAAAACTTCGACGGCACGTCGTACTTGCTCTCCCAAAGCTTCCGTCACTTCATCCTGGTGCTGTAAGGACCTGTCTAAAAGAGCAGGCAATTGCTGTGTGTCATCAAGGAAAAACCGCCGAATGCCTAGAAGCGAGACAAATGCTTGCAAGGTGGTTGGTTCCTGTGACCACAATCGGGAATACCAGCTAGCAAAAGTCGTGGTAGCTCCCACTGGCGCGTCTACCAGCATCCAACGTTCGCCATCTGTGACGAGTCCCATTCGACAGCCCGTCATGCGGCACATCTGTACCATGCGCTCGGCTGGGCTAGCGATCCAACGATCTCCCTTTATCGGATTGGTGAGAGCTGTCTTTTCATCGTAAACCTGGATAAGAAGCAAAGGCTTATCACCTTGCTTTACATTAACTACAGCGTAATCGGGCGTCAAAGTTACAGCATGCTCCGGCATGGTAGTTGTCAGGTCTTTCGGCAGATTTTTACCTGACTTTAAAACATCACTCTTTCCATCTTCATTGAGCTCCAATCCGCGAAACAGAACCTCTTCAATCCAGGCCCTGTGGATCAAAGAAGCTTGAGGATCCTTTGTTTCCCATGCTTCTCGCCATTCATCGTATGTTTGACGAAGTCGTTTATGTTTATTGGCATCCAGTTTCTCCAGCCCCTGTGGGAAAACCTCTTTAAGAACAGGAACAGCGAGAAAAGGACCTGATATCTCAATAAGAGATAACCACTCCATGTGCTGTTTATCAAAATTCACACTGCACCCCCATTCATGAGGGAGGCTGGCACCAAAAAGACGACGGCCACGGGAAAGGTACGTTCTGCGAAACCATCATATCTTTTTTCGATTGCATGTATTTCATCTTCTCTTTCCGAGGGGATGCGTGCCAGACGAGCTCTCAACGCATCATTATCGCGCCTCAACTGTAGACGTTCATCCTCACTAAAAAGCTCAAATTGCTCTGGATCCTCTTTGTTTAATTCGATTAAGATTGCTTTCTCAAGTTCGTCCAACACTATTCTAATATTTTCAATTTCTTTCTGCTTTTGGCCATTGAGGGTATTGATTAGATGCTTGAGGCGATCTTTTGAACGGGCTTCTACCGTCTGAAGAATGGCGTCGTAAGAGCGCTCAAACCTTGTCTTCATTGCATCGAACAGACCTTCGTTCGGTTCGACTGGAGAGCTTTCACTCAACCATTTGTCGATCTGCGTGACACGCTCTTCACGCTTAAAGCCCTGATCGCGTAAATATCCACCCGAAACGGTAAGTTCTTCATGTAACCTATGATGGCTCCCCCCCTGTAATGACAAGACGCGATGTGATGGCTACAGAAAGACCTTCCGCTAAATGATCCGGGACCTTACGGATGCTGATACGATGCAATTTCTTGACGTCTTCTTGAGCCCATATTTCAGCACGCAATAGTCTCAAGCACATCTGGACCAAACGATGATTGAGGTGTACCAGCACCACATCATCTCGACCATCTGCGACGTCGTGATCAAATGTAATTGGCCTAATCTTTTGTGTATGGGGATGCCTCAACCCTTCAGTGCACTTTGCCCATGACCCAGACAACGCAGGCATGTAGAAAACGGTACCAGCGGGAGCGCCAGGAAAATCAAGAGGTTCCAGAGGTGGCTTTTCGGCCAACTCAAGCCCCGTCCTTACCGTCGCCAAAATGTGTTCTGGCGACAGATGAAAGTCAGTCTTCGTCTCTGTGAGACGCTCATGCAACTTGACTATCCGTTCTTTTAATTGACGTTCTGCACGGACATAACGTTTGGCATTAGCAGCTTTGCTCTCTGCGGCACGAGTGTCCAACTCTTTTCTTTTTCCTTCAAGAATTTCTGAGACCTGCGGCGCAATCAATGCATTGACACTTCCTAGATCCTGTCGCATGACTTCAATCTTGCGAAGGGCGCGCATGATATCATCTCCGTGCCCTCCGATATTGGATTCCGAACTTTCGGCATCCACCGGATGCCAGATAAGAACCTCCTCATGCCGTTGGCCATGCCGATCAATACGACCATTACGCTGTTCCATGACATTGGGATTGTAAGGGATTTCTAGATGGATCAGGCAGTTGCAATAGTTCTGTAAGTCAATACCCTCGGAAGCAGCATCGGTAGCCAACAGGATACGAACCTCAGAAATTTCAGGAGACGCCTGAAATGCGGCTTTTATCTTTTCTCTGTCATCAGGATCTATGCCCCCATGCAGAATGGAGATCCTGCTAGCACCATACCCTTGACTGGCCAGGATTTCATGCATCCATTGGTGTGTGGTACGATATTCCGTGAAAATAATGACGCGCCTATCATTCCATTTGCCGTCCGTTTTTAGATTTGCCTCTATCCATTTAATGACGGCTTTGGCCTTTGAATCTTGTTGATTTCTAGCTTTTTGCGCCCATTTGCGCATATCGGCTAACAAGTTTTTTTGTTCTTCAGTGATGGGTTGGCTTCTAATCGTTGCTTCTTCTACCGCTTCGGCCTGCGCAACTTCGACTTCTTGGTCGTCAGCATAATCTTCTTCCGTACGCAGAATAGCCTTGTGTAGGATACGTTCAGAGAACGTATCCATATCTTGATATTTTTTTTCTGTTCCAAGACTATTGACGTGCTTTTCTAGGGTGGAAGCAAAGGCGGCGGGTGATGAGAAGAGCCTTTTTTGAAGCAATTGATTAATAAACTTGGTGCCAAAAGATGCGCCCGGTCCCTTTTCTCGACTGTTACAGTAAGCAGCTAACTTTTTATGAATCTCGCGCTCATCTTGTGTAAAAGCAATCGCCAACGGCTGCAGGCTCCGTTTGGGGAAAACAGGCTTTCCATCTGCATCAATGATCTCACTCTTCAAACGACGGATCATTACCTGAGAAAGCTGCTTTTCATCCGGTAAGATATTTCTTGCAAACCTCTGATCGTCCAGGAGTTCTAAGAGAGAAGTAAAAGATTCCGTGTATCCATTGTGCGGAGTAGCTGTCAAGAAGAGCCTATGTTGAAAATGGGGACTGATAGTTCTTATAAAACGTGTTCGTTGGCTCTCCAGGGCATAGTGGATGCTCCCCGCCGGGGCGACATTGTGGGCTTCGTCTACTACTAGGATATCAAACTTGCGCGGGTGCGTGACGTGCGGTGGCAAGATATCATGTATTGATCTCAAGCCTTCCCCAGCCTTTGCCCAATCCACAGATGTAATTAGACGAGGAAATGACACCCATGGATTTGCATGGAGGCCACGTTCACGACGCAACTCTTTTATATATTCAGTGTTGACGACTTTAAACTCCAGGCCAAATTTTTCCTGCATTTCGATGCGCCACTTTTCTTGCAAAGAAGACGGACACACGATCAGCACATTTCTAGCTCTATGCCGGAGTAGCATTTCCTGGATGACGAGCCCAGCCTCAATGGTTTTGCCAAGGCCCACGTCATCTGCGATCAGTAGGTTGACGCGAGCCATATCTACTGCGCGCACCAGGGGATCAAGCTGGTAATCTTCGATGCTAACGCCACTGCGAAAAGGTGCCTGTAAAAATCCTCTATCTGCGTTTGTTGCGGCACCCCAACGTACGGCATCAAGGAAGGCGTCTAGAGTCTCCGACTTATCATAGCCAGAAATAACTGGCAGACCCGCACGTTCTATAATATGCGCACCAGGCTCTATCTGCCATATGACTTCCAAACCCTCTCCAAGAGCATCCTCATCTATAGAAGTCAGGGTGACGGCATGTTGTAGACGAGAGCGTTCATTCAGTCTCGATGAAATGACGTCTGAAACTATCCACTGTCTCCGTCGAACCTCGACAAGCTGTCCAGGCTCCGGAACATCTTCATAAACTTCAGTTTCTTTGCGAGCCGCATCGTTCACGAAACCGCCTTCTTTGAAGCTGCTTGTTTCTTTGCAACTATTTTTGCTATTTTCTTTGCTGCAGAAAGAGGAGTTTCATGTTCCCAGATGCGAATCGCTGTCCAACCTTGTGATTTCAACAACAAGCAGGTTTCATCATCTCTCTTTTTATTATTAAGTATTTTTTGCCGCCAGAACGCCGCGTTCTGTTTTGGCCATGTGCCATGTTTTTCGCATCCATGCCAAAAACAACCATCAATAAAAACGGCAATCTTGATACCAGAAAAAGCTATGTCTGCCGTCCGCCGAGGCTTATTCAAAACGACACGATCAACGCGATATCGCATGCCCATTTGATGTAGTATCTTTCTAAGTGCCATTTCTGGAGCTGTATTCTTTTGTGGCGTCACCGACATGCGACGGCTAACGAGGGGAGAAGATGGTTTGAGTTTAAGCGGTATACCCACCTCAAGCCCGCTTTCTTTTTTTGGATTTATATCCTGTCAAATGTTCGTTGATACTACATGCAATAGCTCTCCCGAGCCCTACCGGCACGGCATTCCCTATCATACGTCCCAAGACCCGAAAATTAACGCCTTCTGCTTTCTCAATGAACTTATAAGCTTTAGGAAAGTCCTGCAATATCGCCGCTTCGCGTAGGGAGATCGCTCTGTTCTGCTTGGGATGCCCAAAGCGACCATTACCAAAACCGTAGCATTGTGTGGTCATCGTAGGCGCAGGCGCATCCCATACCATACGGCCATAGACGCTTGAGAATGTTTTCCCCGTCTTTTCTTGGTGGCAGTCTGCCACTAAATTTTTAGGCCAGTCCCGCCATGTCCCGCCAGGCTTGGATACCTTGATCCGTTTCAGGTTAATGTCAGATAACTTAGCTGCCGTATGTAATTGATCACGCTTGTAGGTTTCGCCAGCTTTGAGTGACTTTAAGCGACCAATAGCTTGTTTTACCGTTCTAGGCTTTTCGCATGTAGGATCAATCATCTTGATAGGGCCAAATTTAGAGGCGAGGAGAACCATCCTCTTTCTAGACTGAGGAACGCCATAATCTGAGCTATCTGCTACACCGTACCAAACATGGTAATTTAGCCCTTCAAGCATCTTCACGAAATCATGGAAAACTTCGTATTTTGCCACAGTGGGTACATTTTCCATCGTGACGACGTGTGGTTTGCTTCCTTTAATCAACCGTGAAAACTCATAAAGTAGTTTCCATTTCTCATCTCTCTTCAAAGCATATTTATGTGCATATGAAGAAAACGGCTGGCATGGAGCGCACCCTGCCAAAATTTTTACATCTACCTCGCCAAAAATTCTATTAAGTTCAGCCGCACTAACAGCTGTAATATCTTTTTGTAGGAATTTTGTTCGATTATTGGTTTCATACGGATAACGACAAGCTGGATCCATATCCAACCCAGCTTTCACTGGCAAGCCTTCCAAGATGAAGCCATGTGTTAAGCCGCCCGCGCCGCAAAATAAATCAATTGATGAAATTTTCATCGACTGTATCCCCTAATAATCAAAGATTTGGCACTCCCAAATGTTTGATTTCCATATAAAAAATAAGATTCACTGCATTCAAAAATAGCTCACAGTGGGACAGGCATCAAGTAATTGAAACGCTTAGATAAAAAAGACCGCAAGATTCATGAGAATAACACACTAAAATTACACATAATACGCAAATATAACGAGTCATGGCAGGTTTCATGGAGGTTCACCGCGCTTCCCACCACCGCGCTTGCCCCGTATATATTTTTATAAACAAGGGTTAATATATGTCTCAATCTATTGAGGATAATAAAAAGACATCAAGGCACGCCTGAATGGCAAAAGCTATTTTTACCACCAAGATATCCTCTAGTTACGATGACCAGCCGGAATCGCGCTATCATTTTCCCAAAACTTATTTAAATCAAGTCAAGCAAACGGTAGGTGATTGGATCGTTTATTATGAACCAAAGCGTAGCGAGGGTGATCGCTTGGGTGGAAGGCAGGTTTATTTTGCCACGGCACGCGTCAAAGAAATTACTCAGGACTCACAGAGACCGGACCATTTTTATGCCTTGGTCGACAGCTATATTGATTTTGTGAATCCCCTGCCTTTTAGAGAAGGCACAGACTACTATGAAAGCGCGCTAAAAAAAGATGACGACACCATGAACAAAGGGTCGTTCAGGCGCGCAGTCAGAATTCTCCAAGATCATGAATATGAGAGCATCATGGCAGCAGCCTTTGGTATAATTCTGGCAGAAGAAGGTGGCGTTCGCAAAAAAAACGACTCCGTTTTATATGGCTTTAGCGACCAGCCGCAAGAAGACTTCCAGCGTCCAATCGTCGAGAGTGTCGTAAAACGACCATTCCGAGATGCGGCATTTTCAAAAGCTGTCAAAGATATTTATCACCAAACCTGCTCTATGACTGGACTGCAAATCATTAATGGCGGTGGCCGATCAGAGGTGCAGGCTGCACATATCAAGCCAGTGGCGCAGAATGGTCCGGATACCGTGCGTAATGGCATTGCGCTCTGTAGTACCGTGCACTGGATGTTTGACCGTGGATTGCTGTCTATCAATGACGATCTCACTATCCTAAAAGCAAAAGGAAAAATCCCCCCGCCTATAGAGCGTCTTTTAAACCCGAGTGGGAAGCTTATCGCGCCAAAAGAGCTTGTGTATGCGCCACATTCAAATTACTTGAAGTTTCATCGAGAGACTATATTCAAAGGATAAATCATGGGTGGAGCTAAAGCATGGTGGCAAGAACAACAAGAACGCGGTTTTACAGCGATTGAAGGCAACGTATGTACCGATTGCTTTAGCGACACCGCTATTAAAAAATATATCAATGAAAATGCTAATGCCAGAAAATGTGATTTCTGTGACAGAGCATCAAAGAAAAATATTGCAGCCCCCCTTGACGATGTAATGGGAGTGATAATGTCAGGAATAGCTTATGAATGGAACAATCCTGATAACGAGGGCATCTCATATGAAAGCGCCGAGGGCGGCTATCAGGCTGCATTGACAAGTTTTGATGAACTCATTCGCTATTATGATATGATTGAGAATGAAAAAGTTACAGAGACCATCCTTAAGAATGTGACTGATGATGCATGGGTGGAACGCGATTTCTATATTGGTTCGGAGGGGCAAAGATTTAAATGGGCATGGGATGCCTTTTGTCATGAAGTGACTTACAAGAAGCGGTTTCTATTTTTACATCAAGATCATAAAGAAGAATACTCCAGCCCTGAAATCTCTCCTGCAAAGTTTCTTTATGAACTTGCAGATTACAAAAATAGAAAACTAGATACCGTAACTCTCATTAAGGTTGTTCAGTCAGGAACGAGTATTTATCGCGTCAGGGCTGGAAAAGAAAAATACAATACTGCCAAAGAACTCGGGCCTCCTCCCCATGAACATGCTTCGCAAACCAACCGCATGAGCCCCGCTGGTATACCTATGTTTTATGGGGCCTTCGACGCAAACACCTCCGTTAAAGAAACCTATGATCCTAAACGGGGTAAGAAAAAGTATATCTCAATTGGAGAGTTTCATCCTATTCGGGATCTTTATTTCTTAGACTTAGGTTCACTCCCCGCAATACCCAGCGTTTTTGATGCAGACGGGCGTCATCTCATACAGCCGCTGCTTTTCTTTCATGGCTTTGCCACAGATATTGCGAAACCTATTTCGAGAAATGGTAAAGAACATATCGAATATGTGCCCACACAAATTGTCACCGAATTTTTTAAGCATATTTATAAGACGAGCGGTGGGCAACGCTTAGACGGTATCATCTACAAGAGCTCAAAAAAAGAGGACTCTGAATCTTGCGTTATCTTTTGTGAAAACCACCAAGTCTGCGATAGAGGTGAAACAAAAGATGGCTGCCTTTTGTCTTTGAAAAAGACGGAATATAAACTCGGCTAGACTAAAGCTAAATTAAAGTAAATATCTCGATTTACTCCACAAATTCTTCCATATCAGGAATACGGGTGAATGCAATCTTGGTGCCTGTGAAAGACTTTCCCTGTTCTGCCGTCATGCCGAGTAGAACAGTATCCTTGCCAAACTTCTGATTGAGCGTATCAATGGCCGCAGAAATCTTCTCATTCTTAACACGGCGCTTGTTCTCGACAGGCTGTTTCAGGCTATCAAACAGATCCGGCTGCACCTGAAGATTTTTTGCTTCCACCAACCCATGCAAAACAATATTCACCTTCTTGATGCGCTCACTTTTTGATTCCCGCTGCAGTTCATGCCAGATCTCATCCAGTAATTGCAGAAACATAAAACTATCCTGAGACGCTTCACAACGCGCCTCCAGTCCCAGCCGTGGGCCATTCTCAACCCGATACGAAACAGAAAAGGCACCGGCATAATAATTCATGCGGCGCAGCCGTGCAGCCGCCTTCATTGTCAGGCGCCGTGCAATGGTATAAGCCTGTGCTGGCGGACGCATTTCCGGGGACAGTACATGACTGTGACCAACACTCCCTGTCTCTGACTCCTGATCCGGCAGGTCGTAGCCGCGCAGGTAATACCACATCTTCTCGCCCCAGATGCTGCCCCAGACAGCGCGCAGATGTTTGGGTTGCATACTAAGAAGCTTCTGCATGTCGTAAATACCGGCTTGGTTAAGGCGTTTCTCCATATTTGCACCGATACCGGGCAGGTCGCGGAGTTTTAACTCCAGCAGGCGTGTGCCCATATTCTCTGGCGTGAGGATGGTGAACCCGTCCGGCTTTTGCATGTCGGTTGCGACTTTAGCGAGATATTTGCTGGAAGACACACCGATAGAGCAGCGTACATATTCACCGATATTTTTTGCAATGCCAGTCTTGATGGATTTTGCGATCTCGGTTGTACGGGCAACGCTCATCTCGTTCTTCATAAGCTGACAGGCCATCTCGTCTATCGAGCAGACTTTGGTCACTGGAATATGCTGGTCGATTTCATCCAGAATGCGCTCATGGAATTCAACATAGTGGTTATGCCGCCCCAGCACACAGATCAGGCCGGGACACATCTTCTTTGCTTCCCAGACAGGCGTACCGGTCTTGACACCGAAAGCCTTTGCCTCATAGCTTGCAGCAATCGCGCAGGTGGAATCTGTCTCGACCGGAATAACGGCCACAGGCTTTCCGCGCAGGCGCGGGTCCAGCTGCTGCTCCACGCTGGCGAAGTAGCTATTAAAGTCGACATAGAGCCAGCGAAGCTCTGTTGGTGGCGCGAATGATGGGGGCATGGGGCTTCAATCTTGTTCTGCTCAAGAATAGAACAAAACAGGAACGCACGTCAAGATAAAGAACTTATTCGGCGCTGATTTTCTTGATAAGAACGTCAAGCGCTATGTCTAATGCGCGCGCAATCTTGAAACAGGTCAGGATCGTCGGTGTTCTTTTCTTACTCTCGATGAGACTGATGGCCGAGCGATTCAGGCCAGTTTTGCGGGCAAGCGCCTCATGCGACAAGCCTTGTTCCTTACGGAGCAGGGTGAACTCGTCGATGAGCTTACTAACGGCCTTTTCTGCGGTTTTATCCCTCATATCTAGGATAATCGCCCGCCTTAAGCCCTAAAAACACATGACTATAGTCACTTTTAAAGTTGATACCTCGGGCTTTGCATGGCTGTATGGAGCCATGGACAAGTTGAACCTATTCTCACTGCACGGAAAATACTTTGGCGATGACGAAAACCGCTTCACTGCCAATGTTCTTTTCATGCTGTCAGAATTCCGCTCCAGCTTCCTTCCGGCTTTTTTAAGCAAATGCGGGGCCACTCTCCCGCCAAGATCTGCTGCGAAAGTCAGAATTAGTTTTCAGGTGCCGCACCAAACGGACGCGGGCAGTGTGCGCATCCCTGATGGAGAGATTCGTCTGGGGGATGATTTCCATCTGCTGCTTGAAGCCAAAATTGGCACGAACCCACTTACCCTTGAGCAGCTCAAGGATTACGCCTCGCACTTAAGTCACTCTCCCGCAGAAAATCGCCGCCTTGTATGTATCACTCAAGGAAATTTCTTTTCTTTAGATAACAGAAACGTGTCATTTGAAGAGTTAAAGGCATCTGTCGAGCCATCTATTGTTCCCGTCGGTACCTGTCTTTGGTTACGATGGTCTGATGTGCTTAATGTTCTGAAATCGTCCGTCAAGCTTACGCCGGAGCAGATCAAGAAAGATCAACGACGGGCTTTGACGGGAAAGCCTGTGGATTACGCAAGGCGCGTAGGCGCCTTATTTTTAGAAGAGGTCGAAACAACCATGTATGACAAGAAAGAAATAGATGCGATACCGCTTGGTGAGGTCGAAGACATTACAGTGGCGGTGCAGAATAAGTGGTTTATGGACGTCGCGCTGCGTCATAACATCTGGTTCCCCAATAGCCGCCGTGGACGGGTATCAAAGTATGTAGCGCACTACGAAACAGCCGCACAGGGAAATAAAAACCCGAAGACTATCGCCTACATTGCGCGGAACCGCACAATGTGGAACCGGATCAGCATAGAGGAAGCCAAGACAGTCCCGGAACTCCAGAGTTTTTTTGCCGATCCCTTCGTGGCTGAGGAAATAGAGACATGGCCCTTTCACCAAGATGCGCACTGCATTGTCCTGACAGATACGCCTGTTCGTCTTCGTGAACCTTTGCAGTATAAAGACGCCACTCTTCCCAACAGGATGGCTGGATGGTACGCCAAGCTGTCAGATCTTTGTAATGCGCAAACAATCGACGATTTATTCCCGCCTAAATCAATAGCTGCACAATAACGGCCGTAAGTATTTTTTTGCAGCCAGTCTGGTGAGCTCCGCGCGGGTTCGCCGCCATCCTCATCGCCGCACTCGCTACTTGTCTGCACCAGATTGAGCAGACGGCTTCTCTTGCGGTCTCGGCGTTTATAAGCGACCGAAAACCATGTGAGCAGATAGAGGATAAAGCGGCAGACCGGGCAGAAGCTTCCCGGTCTGCCGCTTGCATCGTGCCGAACATTCAACCCGCTGCGCATGCAACGGGTTGACGGCTGACATCTGGGCCAGCCTGGTGAGCTCCGAACGGGGTCGCCGCCATCCTCACCACCGTGCTTGCTCCATGCCTGCACCGGATGTACAGGTGGTTTCTCCCACGGTCCCGGCGCTTATTAGGATCCCGGTCTCCTTACAGAATGGCGCTCAAGGTCATGTGACTCGGCTGCCTGCTTCAGTTATTACGCTGCCTTTCCCTTGTCATTCAAAGAAGTCATCTCGATAATTTTCTGGAAGTACTTGAGGAAATCAGGATAGTCTTGTGCGAGATAGCGAACGACTTTGACATTGCCAAGCAGGTTTGATAAGTATCCCCTTATAATCATCAGATTCATATTGTCGGTGCCATAGTTTTCTTTGATCAGCAGATATTCACGGTGCAGTATCGATGACTCCTTTTCCACACGGGCGATCTGTTCTTGCGTCAGGCCTCTGACTTTTTTAGGTTTCTTTGGATCTATCAGTTGTTCTTTTGGTGTTGCCATCAATAGCGTCTTGGCGTAGGTAGAGGTATAGAGACAGGCGTCGTTCATAAGCATGGCGGCTTCGATCTGGCGCACAGCCACCAGTCGTTTCAGAATGCTGAATACTTCCGCCGCAATCATTTTATCTTCCAGCAGTGCAGCAGCTTCCGGACAGATTCCCTCCAGTAAGCGTTTTCGTTTGATAATACTCGTCACATCCATATCAAGCGCCGCCGCAAGGGTTTGTTCTGAAACCCCATGCTTGATCGCGTTCAAGATCATTTTATGTTCCTGAACGGGGGAAATATGATTGACAAATTTATTATGGGTGAATGCTTCATCGTCTGTTGAGACAAGGCATGTCATTTCTGTCTTCCCGAGCTCCTTCAGCGCTTCAAGCCGCAGATGTCCCTCCAGAAGCACATAGCGGCCTTTGCCCTGCCGCGCCACGAGTGGTAGTTCGATAATGCCCCCGAGGCGAATGGACGCCACGATTTGTTTATAGTGACGATCTTTTTTCATCTCCGGCGTCACCATTTTAAGAGGGACTATCTTGTCCAGCGGCAAGGTCACGGGCTCGGTATCAAAACCTATCAGGATATTTTTTGGAGGACGCAGCGGTTTGCGCAATCTACCCATGAGACAATCCATTCTCGGCTAAAATATCTGAAACGGGCTGTGGCATCGTATCCAGCTTTTCCTCCTTCAATAAAAGATTATAACGCTTGTCCTTGGATAACTTGTGCAGCGCCGTTATCACGAAAAGCAAACACTCACTGGCTTTATGGGCTTTTTTTGTCATGAGCATTTTGCGGTCAGCATCCTTCTGAAGAACCTTCATGACACTTTTGACGGAGATGGCTTCTCCAGGACGCTCAACGGAGTGGCCTCCGGTTCCGCCCTTTATAAATTTCTTCCCCCGCAGCTTTCTCTTTTCAAGGAGACGCTTGGCCTGAATCAACTTTTGACCGCGCAATTGCTTTGTTTCATAGGCTGTTTGCAGAAGTTTTTGAATATTCTCGTCAGCGGAGTCCGCAATCTGTATCGCGGTGGAAAGAGGGATCTGCCCCTTTTCCACCGCAACCATGAGGCGTTCCTCTCCTTGTTGCATCAACTTCAGGATCCCGTCGACGTAGGTGTACGTCAGGCCGGTCTTTTCTGCGATCTTTGTGACACTATACCCTTGTTGCTGTAAAATCTCGATGGCCTTCAGGAGGTCCGTGGCCTTGTGATGCCGTCTGGCTAGGTTCTCAACGAGGCTCATGATAAGTGCTTGTTCTTCACTGGCATCTATAATCATGGCCGGGATATGCGTCTGTCTGCAGGCCACGAAAGCTTCAAGGCGTCCTTGTCCGCAGACCAGATCGTAATCTTTGCCCTCGGCACCTGATTTGCAGGCCGTGACTGTTATAGGCTTTTTGAGGCCAACTTGAGCAATGTTATCAACAATGGTCTCAAAGATCTTTTTATTGCGCGTGCGAGGATTAAGTATATTGATCTTATCGATGGGGATCATTTTGATCCCAACTTTCTCCTTACTCATGCAATCTCCATCAATGGAGCGCGTTTCATCAATGCAAAAAACGGCTGCAGATCATCGAATCTGTACGCATCTAGTGCAAAGTGGTTGTCCTCTGCCAAACGGAGCTTCGGATTTTCAACGTCTATGGAAGGAATGACGTAATAATCAAAAACATGCAGGTTCAGGGGATCCATACGCACCGCGATAGTAATATCAGGCATCAGGCTGGCATCGAATTGTATTTTCCAGCGGCTGGAGCCTGCGCTGGTCTGCATGCAGCGGCAAATCACTACGGACACTTTGAGCTCACTATTGACGATCAGAAAGTCGCTTGTTCCATCCTGCTGCACAGTGCCGCCAAATTCATATATTTTATCCCTAATATCCTGCATGATGCCCGGATGCATTTCGCGGAGACGCTTGTTCTCCTCAATGAAGCTGTTATCACGTCCTGAGTCATACCCGATCAGCTCATAAGCCCTCGTCAAGCCGCCGAAGCGGCTGGCGTAAACGCTGCTCGAAGGCATGCCGTCTGTTTCATCAATCAGTACACCCGACAGCCAGCCTGACCTTTCTTGCAGGATTTTAAGCTTATCCAGCATTTCTTCGTCAGAAACCCTGCGACTGCGAGCCTGAATAATGTGCTGGGCAGCAAGAAAGTAGTGCGGCTCGACAATAGCTTCAAACACGCCTACCGCCCGTACCCATTTCTCCTCAGGATTGACGGTGCGCCGTTCTTTCAGCTTGAATGATTTACGATTGAAGATATTATTACCGATATACTTCTCATTGATCAGGATTTGATGCACGGTGCTACGTGTCCAGGAGCGTCCCAGATCTGTCAGTACGCCGCGTGCATTCAGACGTGCAGCAATCTCGACTTCGTTAAGGCCATCCTGTACAAAGGCCATATATATCCATCTCACATTCTGCACTTCTTCATCCGGTCCCGGCACAAGGATGACACGGTCAGTCTGAAAGGATTTGCGTTGACCGCGCAGGAGCTCGCATTTAGGCTGCCTGTTCTCATCAATGAGCCGGCGACGCAGGCCGTAACCGGCATGGCCACCTTGCCGGAAGCCTTTTTCAATGAGACGGCATTGCCCGACAAATACCTTCTTTGACAGCTCCCGGCTATAATCCGCCGCCATGACCCGCTTCACGTTTTTGATAATGGAGGAGATTACGCTACCATCATTATCAAACTGTTCGGCCACATAGTGGAGCTTGAAACCCCCACTACGACAGAGATACTCGTAATGGGCGCTTTCATCCACATCCTGAAACCGCCCCCAGCGAGTCAGGTCCAGCACGAGTATATCTGTGTATTCCTTCGTTCTCGCCTTAACGTCCGCTATCAGTTGCTGCAAACCAAGACGCCCGCTGAAGTTGAGGCCGCTTTTTCCTCCATCGGTATAGGTCTTGACGATTTCGATATTGTGACTAACGGCATAAAATTCCATCGCCGCCGTCTGGTTTTCGATAGAGAATTGCTGGTTTTCTGTTGACATACGAACATAGATAGCTGCTTTGCGCAAAGGTTGGTTTTCTGACGGTTGATCAGGAGGCTCTTGATTATTCATGCGCCCCTTCCGTTTCTGCCAAGGCTTCAGCAGCCTTGCGGGCTTTCCGGCGTAGTCGCACCGCCTTGGCTTTGGCCGCGCGTTCACGACGGTACTCTTCCGCCAGCGCGCGCTTAAAGTGGATGGAGAAGTCTATGCTGCCATTGTTCTTGAAAGGCTCGACGTAATAAACGTCAAACCCGGCACGGGCGCAAATAAACTCATAGTGGGCAGATTCATCAGGCTGCCCTCGTCCCCAGCGGCTGATGTCACGCATCAGGATAACAGTATATTCCGCAGCACCTGAATGGATATCGGCGATCATGCTTCTGAGGCCATCACGTCCTTGAGCAGTAAGGCCGCTTTTGCCTTCATCAATATAGGTCTTAACGATGTCTATCCCATGTTTTGCAGCATAGGCGTGAATGCCCTCGGCCTGTTCTCTGATCGCCGGATACTCTGGGCTATCGGACGCATAAGAAGTTGCGCTGCGCAAATAGGCTGCTGCCTTACGTTTCGAGAGGCTCTTAATTTTTTCTTTCGGTTGTTTTCTGTTTTTTGTCATTCCCCTGTCCTTTGCATCCCGTAGTTCCTGTTTAAACATCCGCTATCAGGCCTTAAGGCGTTAAGTCCGTCGGTATTGAGACAATTCCTGTGTCAGGCGATATTCCCCATAAGCCGTGACTATTGTCTCAATTTTAACCCGAGGAGAAGCCGATGCCAAATATTCAGATGGGTAATATATTCCCAGCGATGACTGCTGCGTTTGTCGAACAAGAACTCACCACCCGGATTAATAAAATCCTACGTGAAGCACATCAGGATAAGTTTTCCTGTATTAAGATCATTAATAAAAAAACTGACATTAAAAACACCACAATAAAAAGGTGGTATACAGGCCGGAATCCTCCAAGTTCAGCGCATTTAATTATCCTGGCGCTGCATTATCCGGAGGTGATGAAAATGGTCCTTGATTTATCCGGATACGCCTATCTGATCCCGCATATGCTACCGAGATCCACTACGGACAGGGAGGCCGTCAAAAGTGCTCCAGAGCCTTTTCCAGATGCCGAAAGAAATGTCACTATAAATGTCACTATAAAATCCAAAAAAACGAATCAGAACGAAAGACAGGTCTGGTTTTTTGAGAGGCTGAAGACCGGCGAGAACATGACAGCGCATGACATATGCAAACAGTGGTCTAGCGACTTGAGAACCGCCCGCCGGGATATTTCTGGATTAAAAAAACTAAACCTTATCCGGCGCGCAGGAGGAAAAAAGACAGGGCGGTATGAAATCGTTTAGACTGCGTAATTTATCTCTAGCTCTACGCTTTCGCTCTCATGTGATAGCATGCTTAGCGGCCCTCACTTAGGTATTAGTTGCGCCTCTATAACATTAAATTCAGAGCCTACAACCAGAGAGGATTTATCTAATGTAATCTGTGCTCCGTAATCTAAAAGGATCTCACGTTCATGCTTAAGGCGTCCAGAACCTCCAAAAAAGAAGGGGGTTTCCTTCGTAATCTCAATAATAAAAATAGTACCCTTCCCTTGACCACCATTAGATTTTTTTCTGGCATGGAAAGCAGCTATTGTAGGGTCCAAGGTGCAAGATAGGAAGCCGTCAAATGCGACAACATTTTCGTCAAACGGTGAGCCATGAAAAATCTTTTGCCCTATTTTTAAGGTTAAGTTTGTTTGAATTATTTCCGCAGAGAGGGATTCCACAATCTGAGCAGCAGACCCATCGGTATTATTTTTAAACTTCTGTGCAGCATCCTGAAAGGGTTTGCTGTCTTTCTGATATTCCTTAAAGTTAGGCGCATTTTTAAGGAGAGTTCTTTGCTTTTCCCATCTCTTATACACTTTTTCTTTATCTAGGCGCCGCTGAATGCTGTTTTGAAATTTTGTTAGATCATCGATATTATTTGAAATGTGCGTACAAAAATCTTTTGCTGAAGAAAAGCGTAGGCACTCATCTTTGGCATTAGGGTCTAATAGCCTCTGATGTTGAGTGACCTTAAATTCGAAGTCCCATTGATCAAGATCTATCATTTTTATAATCTCAATTTCTGAAGCGATTTTATATACAAAGTGGCAGAAAAGTTACCCATTCATAAATTTATTAGTAATAATATCTTATATTATTACTTCATACCATCCCGTCTTTCTCGCCCCAACGAACCAGACTAGATTCATGCTCATCATTTCGGCAATAGCTGATTTCGCGGTTCTGGTGGAACCGACATATCCTCATCAAAATCAATACTACCCACGGCTTGTCGGTATGTGGCAAGGCCGTTCTTGGGATAACGGATCATGGGTCTATTTTTCACCGTCTGTTCTCTAATAGAGCTATATGTCGCGTCACTAGGCTAATCAGAGGGAATAATTATTATTTTCAGGCGCGGCAAAGGTGCTAAATCTAATCCTCCGGATATAACACATCATGATGGCATCCGCCAGATTTGGGCTTTTACCACCGTCAGGCTTTTTATCAACGATCATTTTGCCCGTGCCGTTGTAACTGCATGTCGGTTGAGACAGTTCCATCTCGATTTCATGCAGCTGTGGTATTGTGGAGTCGATGGAGATTAGATCTTCCAGAGGAAACTTGACGCCCTGCGTCACCGCCTTATAGGTCTTCTCAAAGCGTACGCGCAGCAACCACCATCCCTGTGCCTTCAGGTTGGCATAAAAGTCTTTGTTCGTGGGTGAGCGATGGTCCCTGGGGATGACAGGCGCATCCGGTGACCAAGGCGACCCACCTGCACTAAACTGTTGTATATCCAGTTTTAATGGTCCTTCAGCTAACAATCTATTCGTTTCCGCCTTAACACCGGCACCAACGCCAATGGAATCGTAATTCATGGTTTGTACGTTCATTTCACGGCATTTATTGAGCGCCCGACGCGCCGTATGACCTGTGTCGCCTTCGCCCCACGCTTCGCAAGATCGCAATACAACGCCATATCTGATGGCCAGCGCATTCTTGTCGCCGCCTTCGTCTGCCACATCGAGACCAGCCATTTTTACGCCGTCGTCTTTGAAGCCAAGCCTGATATGGGCATCTATCGCGGCCTTAACCCACATGGCCGGGATAATAACCCCCTCGATGGAAGCCGCATAATCCCGGTCGACCTCCTGTGCAAATAAATGCATCAAGCCTTCGGCCTCAGCTTTAGCACGGCGCCGCTCATACCAGACCTGTGCCTTGCCGGGGTGATCCCTCCAGTCAAAAATAAAAACACGGGTTTTGCCTTTGGTGGGGACCATATCAGGACGCCATTCCTCGCCAGCCATGCGGCGGCGGTAAAATACGTTATTGGTGCCGTGCACCGAGGAAATATCGATCTGGACATCCGTATTATCGCCCAACGCGGCTTCGATCCGATCCGGGCGCTCATAATGCGCAGACTCATCCTTGAAATAAACCATCGACCTGCCGCCACGACCAATATTGTCGCCGCTCTCGCCGGTGATCGTGGCCTTTGTTACCGGGTTAACAATTTTCATTTTGGAGGTGTGTTCGCGCAAGCTAAAACCTTCCGGCAACATCCATACCGGAAGGTTATCAAGGATCATACGCATCTTTTCAAAGAGGCTGTCAGGGTCACCGATCCTGTCGACTAACAGTTCTTTGCGCGATCCCCAGCCGATGGAAGCACCGGGCACGAACAGCCAGAGCCAGACGGAATAGGAGCAGCAGAGCCATGTCGCGCCCACATCGCGCGATTTTTCAACAAGACCGCATTCCTTGTCGGTAACACACGCTTGCAGGAAATTTATGAACTCTACTTGTCGCTGAAAAAGTAAAAATGGCATCTTTTTAGGCGTTGGCGGTGATACACGCGGGTCGTAGGTGATACCCCAGTCTTCGATCCAGTCGATAGGATTGAGCGCGTAATGAATCACGAGCGCCTCACGAAGCTTTTTATCCTCGTTGCACATTTGCAACAGGTTAAGCCGCTTGGTGTATTCGGCACGGTAATCTGGTGGCCAGTTACTCCGCAGATTTGGCATTTTTCAGAGCCTCCTGATAAATTTGTGCAGCTTCCTCTATTGTTAAGCTCTTTAAGGAAGCACGTTCGACAGTCTTGTCTATATTTTCTATTAATATATTTTTTCTCTGGCTGCCGCGCAGATACTTCAACTGCATCACAAGTCTCATAGCCTGTATATCGCCTTCGATGGCCATTTTGAGAAGCTGCTTGTGAACCGCCGCATCCATAGTAACTCTCTTCTTGCGCCCGTTCTCCATGATGGTGATATAAGTTCCAAGCTCGGACTCCAGCAATGGCGTAGAATTTTTTTGTTTTTTTGAGCCTTTAGGGCGCCCCTTGAGATTGCCGGACTTCCCTTTTTGAAACATCCCGCTATTTCTAGGTCTATTACTTGCCATGCTACACCTCAGCCTTATTTGAGAGATCGTCAAACGTTTGCCCCGTAGACGCCAGAATGGCCTTCTTTCCGGTCAGGTTCTGCCAGCGGCGCACAATCACGTCGCAATAAAGCGCATCGAGCTCGATGAGGCGGCCCACGCGATCCGTCTGTTCAGCGGCAATCAACGTGCTGCCTGCGCCTGCTGTCGGATCGAGGATGATCCCGCCACGGCTGGAGCAGTCCTTCAACGCATCGGCGACCATGTCTACAGGCTTTGTAGTACTATGGAGCGCGAGATCACCTTTACGCTCGGCACTGAAGCTGTTGGCACCCTCATATTGCCAAACGTTAGTGCGATTTCGGCCATATTTACCGAGCATGACGTTATTAATGTGCGGTGCGGTGCCAGACTTAAATATATGCACCAGTTCGTGCTGAGACCTGTACAACGAACCCATGCCGCCGATATGTTTCACCCAGCAGGCCATATTAAGATACTCATATCCGACCTGCCGCGCTGCCGTTAGAATTTCCATGTTGTGCCGCCAGTCCATGCAGTGCATGTGGACGCTGCCGTCCTTCGAGAATTTACGCAACAGGGCGAATATCTCGGCCATAAAAGCGATAAACTGCTCGGAGGTCATTTCACCGGCGCCCATGACAAATTCACGGTGCTGGATGGCGCCGTTGCCGCACACATGACCTGTGACGGGGACATTATAAGGTAAGTCGCCGAAGATCATCTCGGCACGCTCAGCGCCCATCAGGAGAGTGTAGACTTTCTCTTCGCGGGCATCACCGCAAACAAGTTTGTTCGGGCCCATCAGCCAGACATAGCCTAATTTGGTTATCGCAGAGCTACTGGAAGAGGGGACTAATGTGTCATCCGGCGCCGCAGAAACGCCCAGATCACCGATGATCAAATCCAGTTGCGGTGTCTCGAAGCCTAGATCAACCAGCTGAAGCCCTAGCTCCGAAATAAGAGGCGCCAAATAATTCAGTTCTTCCCGGAGAGCCTCTTTATACCACTCCGCGTTAAGGCAGAATTGGTTGTCGGCGAGAATCAACGCCCGTATCATGGCATCGTTGAGATGCGTGACACGAATGACCGGGACAGATTCAACCCCGAGAAGTTTCAGCGCTGCCAGCCGGGCATTGCCGAGGACGACAAAATTATCCTTATCCACCACCAGCGGGGTGATAACGCCAGACTGGCGCATAAATTTGGCTAGCCTGCGGATCTTGCTTTGTACATGGCGCCTGACTTTCCGCGAATAGGTCTGCAGCAGAGCCGTCGCTATGTATTCGATAGCCATCGTCTTGAAGATGGCGTCCTCTGTATTTCCTGTCAGCACACAATCTTTATCTTGAATAAGCGTAGACATTTTCTTCTCCTTTAACTGGTGACGGCAAACTCCCGCCATATCTCCAGTGTAAGGAAAAAAAGATAACAACCCATTCATAAGAAAGCGATTATAAAGCGATTATTCGGACATCACCCTCGTTTTAAAAAATGAGGTTAAGTCCGAATTTTCTTTTTCGCGCGGGTTGTGCGCTTGGCGAGTGCTGCCCAGTCTTCTACTGAAAGACGGTGCTCAGCTGGAATGACCCGCATCACAGCTTGAAAAAAATGCTTTCTGTGTGTGTTTTTTCCATCGCGGGATTTGAAGAAATTGTCCAGTTCCATCAAGAATTTATTAGCGGCTTTATCTGCGATCCTGCCACCTTTGTCATTCTTGTTTTCTGCTACAAACTTTTTTCTTGCCCTTTCAGCCGCCATTTTTAAGAAGTACAGATCAAGCTGAAAACGATTTATATTTACAAGGCGCCCAAACCAGAGTTCTTCCATGCAGGTTCCTGCCATACCAGTTCTTTCACCATGGTCTTTCAGGTATTTAGCCCAGCCTCCGGCAAAGCGTAATTCTCCGAACTTTTCATGTAATTCTTTGCATGTCTCTTCTTGGGCAGTAAGAAGGCCCATACGAATAATCTCCTGATCTATTCTGTGCCATGCAGCCAATAAACCATTATCAGGGCCTGAGGCTGTAGATATTTTAAGTAATCTGTCTATGCTTTGTTCAGCCGATTTAAATGCTGCACGCCCGCTTTTAAGCGTTGGAAAGCTCTTAATGCGCGCGCCTTCTTTGATGTAGGTGTCTATAATTCGTTCAAGCCAGATTTTGACGGCGCCCGGCAGCTTGATTCTGCCGCTGATTTCTATTTTTTTGGCCTGTTCATCTTTAAGGACAAAATTTTCCCTTGGACTGAAGCCAAGGCTCCGTGTGTCCCTTCTTGCGTGTTTAGAGCCTTTTCCTGATTGTGCCATAATCCATCACCTGTAATTCACAAAACGATTACCTGTTAACCAACCTAATATCGACCTGATAGGAACCTGTTAATTGACCTGTTATTTTTATAACAAATCTTTTGTGTCTGCCTGAAATTCTCTCGGCAGCTCAGTAAGTTATGTAAGCAGTAGCATTTTATTGCTTTTCAAAAGCAATAAAATGCTAATTTAACCTGTTATATCAGGTAATATGCTGAGAATCGTTGTATCGTGCAACCAGTCACCGCCATCTAGTCTGCTGTAAGCGCAGGCAGAGACAAAAGTGCGCATTATCGCGGCTATTCGCGCACATTCATGATATCCCCTTCAAACTCCAATGCTGAGAATGGGCAAGTTCTCCACAGAATGGCCGATTGTCTCAGTTGCGATGTTTTTGAGTGGGCTTCGATTCAGCATGAGAAAAAGTTAGCGACATGACTGAATGCCAGGGAAGTAGTCTCTATATATTCTCTGACTCATCTAGATCTTCCATGGAGACATCATCCCCAACCATCCCTGTACCCCAGCCGTCATAATTAGCATTATGCTTCCGAGCAAGAGATAGCATGAATATGCTCTCGCTATTCACCGCTTTGTCAGTCGGCAGTGCCGGGCTAAAGATCATAACAAGCCATACAGTCTGCCCCTCACGAACATAGTGACAATCCGAGGCTTTATATCCGGCATCCTGCGCTTCCTTTATCATCGCCTGTGCGGCGCTGGAATCCGGCGCATAAAAGAAATGCTCAATCTCATGTTCTTGCCCCATATCTGACCGACATAGTCTCAACAATTCGAGAACATGCGCATCCTTGGTCTTCTGAAACTCTATTTCTTCATCTATCAGCATGATTATAATATGACCTTCCGGAAGGTCAGGGAAACCCTTCTTTTCCGCTCTATTTTGACACCATCGACCACATCAGACTTTCTGGCAGGGATCGCATGCTGCCATTCATACCGCGCGGGTCCGGACAGAACGACAAGAGA
>Ga0206948_1096_pt1 | contig 23431 bp, 5 predicted proteins | sample Alteio_BWOrgHeat_FD_153236 | JGI IMG/M metagenome (GOLD analysis project Ga0206948, IMG submission 153236) | Enriched cells from forest soil in Barre Woods Harvard Forest LTER site, Petersham, Massachusetts, United States -... | ecosystem: Environmental > Terrestrial > Soil > Temperate forest > O... | reverse complement strand
AAGGGAATATCATTCATTAAAGCCTCCAATATTAATAATTGCAACGAATAGTAAGCCTTACGTTTAGAGCAGTCAAGGCAATTAGAATGGCGTAACACCCCAATACCTTTAAATCCTTATCTACTCATGCTATTCTAATTAACAAGAATCACTCACCTTCCCATTCGAATATTTTTTTGTGGGTACTTATGTGGGTACTTGTCAAACGCCACATCGTAAAAAGTTATATGATTCAGTACACTAGACCAAGGATATGGATGAGGCTCTCGCAATATGCCTTTATCATAACCATGGATGTTCTCAGCGATCAACTGCGCTGCCTTGACTTTAAGTTTACCATGGTCAGTAAATGACCCATCTGGATTTCTTTCCGCATAGGCAAGAGTCAATAGTCATAAGATCACATTCCACGTTTTTTCCACCATTCGTCGGTCAAAAACTCTATGGGCACCTCGGCCTCATCTGCTCCCATAGGATCATCTATATCATATTCATTGTTTAGAATTTCAAACCATCTATCACTTAAATCTTCAGGTAATTTTGTGCCGCACCATGGACAATATTTTATAATTTGGTGGGTGCCGTGATCATCTTTTATCAATCTAACTGCATAAGTTCTGCAACATTTATCATAATAGATTAATTGATCCATATCATGATCATTAGAAATATGGCTAGACATTATTTCGCAACAATATTTCATCACTTTATACCGATTAAATCTTTCTTAAGTATGATTTTCCCTACATCGCTTTTATGCTTAGGAATTATATTACCATATTTATCTATATCAGCAATATGCCTTAATTCGTTTTTATATTCAGTAAACAATTTATACTTTGAACCCTCTAAATTAAGATTGTATCCACCCCCATGTTCAGCAGTGTCTTTTGACCACCAAATTCGCTTATTTCCCAACTTTTGATGCGGGTCGCGGTAAAATTTTCCAAACTTTTCATGCCTGGATATTTTATCTGCATCCTTTTGTTCTTTAATCTCCCATTTAAACTCTTCTCTATTAACATCTTGCTTCCAGTCATTATCATCATCAGGATCCCAATCATCGTTAGGATTAGGCGAACTAGTAGTTGTAAAGTGAGGTTTAGATTTTACCTTATCTCTGATTTTGTCAACTAGCTTATCAGAGAAATCCGATACCTCTCCTAGAGTTATTGCAATATCCTCACGATTTTCATAAATAAAAGCGCCAGCTTCGTAAGCTGTTAGAGCAGCAGCGGCATATGGGTTTATCCTAACAGCATATTTACCAATGATAGTCGCACCTTCTGCTGCAACCGCACCTGCTTCACCTATGATTTCGAATGTTAGCACCAAGCCAGAATTTAGACTGGATGCTTTTATAATACCAACCTGTGGCCGAACTATAGTGAGTATATTTCCATCTACTTTATACCCGCCTTCCTGTATGTTTTTGAGGTTATCTAAATAAATAGCCGCCCTTTTTACTCCTTCAGCAGTTAAGGCCTTGCCATCTTGACCAAATTGGTTTTTCATTGCAGAAACCAGTTCTTCAATTATAATTTCAGTTTCCTTTTTTGAGCCCTTAGGTTTTGATTTAGTTGGCTGAGGTTTTTCATACTCCTCACCATTACTATTAATATCACCATCATCTAAATCTATCCCGTCTTCATCTTCCTCACTGTACTCTGATTTCTCTTCATAATCTTCTTCCTTTAAAAACCAAGGGTCGATGTCTGATTGAGGTATGATGGGTTCTTCAGGTTTAGTTTTTGATTCATAATAATCTGACAGGTCAGGAAAATTGCTTTTTACATAATCGACAAAATCCTCAGCAATGCCTGACATTGTATTAAATGTATCTTGCATTTTTTCTGCAAACATTTCCGGCAGTTCATTGAGCCTGTCAAAATCAACTGGAGTTTGTTTTATCCTTACAGTATCAACTCCAAAGCCGCTTTTGCATTGAGCTGAATTTACGTCAGTATTTAGACCATCGCCTTCTACTTTCCCAAATTCATGTTGCCCAGGCGGTATAGTAGCGAATGTAGTTTGCTTCCAATTTTTGACCCCAAAATCCAGCCCATAGCTATTGCCAATAATGCCACTGCCTTTGCCTACGCTAAGCGATGCGCCAAGCAATATGCCTTTGTCATAACCATGAATGTTCTCAGCAATCAACTGTGCTGCCTTGACTTTAAGTTTCCCATGGTCAGTAAAGGATCCATCTGGATTTCTTTCGGCGTTAGCAATCATTGCGCCGGCTATCTGCAACACACCAGCTACCACAATTTCCACTTTCTCTTTTCCAAGGATTCTAGACATTTCATCAACCCATTTGGTATCGCCGCGCTGGATGTTTGCTCCAAAACCTTTAAACAACTCATTGATATCATCAAGCTTTCCTAGTGAGACTTGGAACATATCACCTCTTTGTTTGACGAGCCTTTGTACAGATTTCAAAACCAGCTCACCTAAGTTCATAACTATGGTATCGGCCTCAATAGCAACGCCATTCAAAGTAGTTTTACCACTGATTTTGAATTCTATACTTTCAAATTCAGCACTCATTAATTTATAGTCTTCTACCTTTAAATTCTGCACATTGCGTGGCATCAGGCATATATTAGGTGGGATACTACCTAAAATGGGCATAACAATATTTGCGTTCATGCTCTCACTTGCGTATTCATATTCTCTGAATGCGGAAGCTGCTTTCATTTCTGCTGCACTGACAAACCATTTGATGCCGTGCAACTGCGAACCGATATAAATGGCTTTATCTTCCACATCTATAGTGGTGTTGCCAGAACTGATATACTGGCTAACTATTGGCTTGATATTGGTCACAGAAAGTTTTTGGTTTTGAAAGGCAGCCGTAAAATATAAGCCTCCTTCAACTGGATTTGCTATGAAGCTTATCCATTTTATAAAAGCTTCACGCAGGGCAAAAACAGCATTGATTTTACCTTCTGTAGTGCTTGTATCCTGATGAGCTGCAGCCTCAGTGCCGCTGAGTGCGTCACTTAATGAGGTTCTAAAGCCTAAATTTATTCCAATAGATGCAGCAGTTGACTGAGTTTCTTTCAAATACTTCTGCAATGCAGGTTCATCAAAGTGACCCAATCCTTTAACCAAAAGGTTGACATATTTTAAGATAGCTCCCTGAGTGTGGAAATAACCATTTTTGGCATAGACGATAATTTCTGATGCTTCTAATATAGAAGGTAAGGGAGTAATCACTATATGTGAATCCTTAGTATTGTAATAATCAAAACCAGCTCTTAGCGCAAGTTCATTAGAGTTAGCTACCAAACTGAAACTTGTAGAAATATCAACTTGCTCTCGTTTATCTAAACTTGAATTTATGCCTGGCAGCACCTCTACGCCTTTAGTGGCATTAAAAGCTAAGGGACCTTTATCCACTTTTAAGTGAGCGTTTTGCACTATAACTTGACCATCTTCTGAAGTGATAGGTTCATCTAGCTGAGTGAAAACTATTTCCGATTGTTCTCCAACCACTGACTCATGCATTCTTTTCTCAGCTGTATATCTTTTAGTATATAGCTTTCCATCCTTAAAGTGCGGGATAAATGAGTATCGTTTATTCTCGATAATAGTTGCCTTATATAGTGGGGTATCATTTATATTAACATTTGCACCTTCACCTGTTGCTTTAATATTACCATTATGTGCGTAAACTTTAGCACTGGCCAGTGTCATATCCTGATCTGAAAGCGCTACAAACACTTCTAATCTTTCATCATAGAGACCCCAGATGTTTCCATTAGCAGTTTCTGCAATACTCAAAACAAAACTGCCTCTACCGCGTATCATATTTTTAGAGCTGTGAAGATATTCATAAAAGCTCATATCAATTCCTGGAAATAGCTGGAGCTTGCCACTCACACTTTGCAGATATATTTTACTGCCAGGTGCAGCTACACTGCCAGTACTTACTAAGTTATTCTTAGCTATAAGTTTAATGTCGCCTTCAAAGCTATTGGGACTATTAGTAATACTGAAATACTTTTCATGTCCCTTTTTATGAAAAAGTAAATAAGCTTGAATATATTCAGCTGGTACAAAGTAGCCGTTTTTACCAATATGTATCTCCATCTTGCCTGCATAACTGACTGCTTGCGAAAACATATCATTAGTTACATCGATTATAAGCACACCTCCTTCTGTTTGAATTGAAGCGTGGTTACTGCTTTCAGTACTTATGCGAGTAGAAGTTATTGTGTACTTAAGCAATGATGCCGTGGCAAAATTCTCGAAATCTATAGTCAAAACACCATCAATACCTTTTTGTTTTAGCAAACCTAAGTTAATCGCATCCTTAGCTATAATACCACCGCTACCACATATAAGAGCGCCTCCATTTAAAAGAGTCCCTCCTTCAAGATCACAGACGCCGGCGGCAAAAACTGCTCCTTGGCGATCTTGAAATGATTCTATAAGGTCTAGTGGTAAATAGATTTCCGGTACTAAAACATTAATTCCATCAACCTTGCGGTACACCGGCCAGATATAAGGCTTCTGAATTAAGTTATATTTTGACAACTCCAGTTCTTTGCCTATAACAGCACCAAGAGTATCCTTTTGCTCCAGGGCTTTTTCGATCAGATATTTGATCACCAAACAGCTTCTCGCGAAAGTGTTGGCTTTATCTCCATTATTAGCTTTTAAGAAGCTTTGAATCTCTATCGATGCTTCTTCAAGGTTCAATATGCCAATTGCTTGGAATAACTCCTTTCTAAAACGTTCGAGTTGTTCATTGGGGGTCGCCACGATTTTATTGGTTGAATCTGGCTTAACTCCAAGCTCAGTTAAAATATTGCTAATATCGTAATCGCATTTTTGCAGTGGTTCATGTGAAGGTACACGATGATACTGTTGCTTACCATCTTGATTATCATTGTTCGCTGATGCCATTTTGTTTGTTGTATCTGGGTTGTAACCTTTAATAACATCATCTCTGAAAGGTCTTACAACTTGATCAGATGGTTGTGCCGATCTATCTGGGCTGACAATTTTGTTGGCACCATTGCCATATATGTCAAGCGCAGTACCTGGTTTGCTTAGCTTAGAAGCCAAAGCGCTACCAGCTACTGCAGTTAAGAATGGAATTGCTGCTTGTGGATTAACAGTCCCGCCTTGACCAAAACAGGCCGTACCTATTGTTTTATACTTACCGCTGATACCACCATCACCTAAAAGCGCTGAAGGTACACAGGTCTGAATAGTCTGACTGCTTGTTATCCATAACAGCGGGATCATTTTTTTGTCTTTAATAAAATCTGAGATACGTTGGGTGAGGTGTGGGCGAGCATATTTTGTATATTCTTTGAATACTACTTCCCTATCTAAATGGTCAGGCTTTTCAAATCCTGGGAAATCATGCATATCCGTATTATAGAATTTTTCTATTAAGCCTGGATCCCCTATATTTGCAAAATAATGAGCCCGAACAAATTCGGGATTCAGTACCAGATCTTCTATCATGGGACGTTTTGTGATAAAGCCGAGCTGTGCGCGCCTCTCTGATCTAAAAACTACTGGGTCTATAGCATCTTTAGCATTATATATTCCAACTGGTTTCATCAATAGGTTGCTATAAAGATTTTTATAACCTTTCAAATATTCCTTAGCAGCAGCATCCTCCATATAACTGCATGCGTGCAGATTCACACCTTTTAACTTATTTAACCAAAAGTCATAATCTGCTATATAACACAGCAACTTCTTATCAACTTTATAAGTCAGGTCCTGCAGGTTATCGCTTATAATTTTGACTTCAACTTCTCCATCGCCGATGAAATAGATGCGGTCAGCAGTATGCATTACAGAGTTATCCAAGTTGATGAATTGAGTATCCAGGTATAGGGGGCCATCGGATGTAAAAAGTGCTGGTGGACTAGCAAGCTTAGCTTTTTTAATCCAGGTGCAGTTTTTGGTATTAACATTAGAGCAATCTTCGACATCATCAATTATAACCAGTTTGGATTCATGTCCAAGCTCAATAGTGGTTGCTCTTAATATCCCGCCCTTGTCTGCAACCACATCTGCTGAAGTCATATTGAACACTTGAGATCTGGTTCCTTGAGTGTTTTCGAGAAAGAGCTTCCCATTAGTTACAAAACTACTATGTGGAATAAAGATTAGTCCATAATCAGAAATAACTTTAGTATCTCCCATTATATGACTACCATTGCTATAAAAATAAACTCCGTCACCTCTAAGTAATAAATCTTGTAAATTCTGCAATACAGCCGCGATAAAAAGAATGCCTTTAGTGGTAAAATTCATTCCCTGATTGGTTTTAAAGAAACCTAAAACTGCATCCATTTTGGGCGCAATAAAATCCATATGCGCAGTAGATGTCACATTCGTACTTGGATTATATGCTAAATAAGCTGCCTGAATACTGCTATTTCCTTCGCAATGAACTTTATTAATCGTAACTTTATTGTTAGGAAATGTCAGGTTGAGTGCCCCAGTAACATTTAAAGTGGGTAAGTTTATATCAGAGTTATCACTAGTTATAACAATTAATCCCCCAGATGTTATAGGGTGAGTGACTCCAAATCCTCTGCCGGTAAAATCAATGCTGCCTGTAACATTACCTATATTTATAGTATCATTCCAGAAAGCCACGGGTTCACCATAACTGTTCACACCTACCCAGGTGAGATCTCCAGCTATGTTCATCTCAGCATTGACGGTATTGTTATAATGTGCACCCTGTAAATTAAAATTGCCAACAATCATTTTGCCAGCATTAATCAACCCACCAGCCTTTACTGTAAGCTGTGAGCTAACGTTTAGATTACCTTGGTTATGAACTTCAGCACTAGTGGTCACATTAAATTGCTGGCTTGAGGCAGTAAAATTCAAATTGAGAGTTTCTGCATTACCACGATGCATCAATGCAACACCAGGAGTTTGAAAATCGCAGTTGCTACCAGCTTGCTCAAGTTCATTAAAATAAACCATAAGCTGCTTTCCATTTACAGTGGAGTTGCAGAAGAGGTTATTAACATAAATGTGGGTCGTGCCCTTATGCTTGAGTGACTGTTGAATACTGATGTCTTTAAGGTTTGTAGTAAAGTTAACTTGTGCTAATTTTTGTATATCAACATCTTCACCTTCAGATACATTAAAATAATTCTCCAGTGCTGCAGGGATTAAAAATAAGTTCCTGACTTGCTGACCTACTTCAAGTTGAGATGTAATAAATCCGCCTTTAGCAAAAATATATAAGTTCCCTGAGATACCAAAAAAGTTCAGGAAACCGTGCAGTGTTGTCGGTTTATCATCGGCGACATTCAATACTATAGTTTCATAATTTAAATTATAAACTTTCAAACCATCTTGAGCAGTGTCCAGTTTATCCATAAATATCGGGGTAGTATAATTCACTATAGGAGAAAGAGGTGCTGTATTATTAACCGTGATATTGAATAAATCCGTAGTATTAAACAGACTCGTGTTGGCCATTAGATGGCTTAATTTACCATCTGGAGAAAAAACATACTGCTCTGGTGGCAATGAGATGTTATATGCCTCTTTATACTGATCGATCTCATCGTTAAAATCGCTATGAAGCGGAAATTCCCTTAATAGGTCTGACCAAAAAATATCTGCAAATTTAGCATAAGTAAAATATAAGTCTTCCATCTCTATCCTTAGTCCAGGTTTAATAATGTGTTAAAGTTTCCTACCTGGCTTAAGTGCCTTGCTTATTTAGCGGGCTATTGCTGAGGACTATATCTGCATCGGAAATGTGTGCTCGCTATGCGGCGCAACATGATAACAAATCTTTTAATCAACGCTTCGCAATATATATGATATTAAAATAATATTAAAGCATTTTTTTATTAAATTTTACTTATTTGCTAACATATTGTAATTAATAGAATTTTAGATGATTTAGACGGGTGTTTTATTAAACGGTGCAAAAAAATATATGAACCTGGCGATCTATCACGAGCTATCATAGAGTTCAATTTTGCGATGTAATTGGTAAAAATAGCTTATAACATTGTTGGCTATAACTATAAATGCCAATGCCTCTGCCTGCTGAAACTCTCTAATCTCCCAGTAGAAATATAACTTCACCAGACTTAACTGCTGCAAGATGACAACAAAAATGCTTAATTCATCTAGCTAATTCTATTGTTATCTCTGCATTATCGACTATAAAAAGTCTGTGTAATTCCTGTGTAATTGTGTCAAGAAAAGTGCAGTTTTTTATAGAAATTATCAGAATATTTGAACAGCTCTAATCCCCTCAATCACCCGGTGAATGCTAGCTTTTCAGAACTATCGAAAACTTTTCAGAAATGCCGTCTCAAATACTGAAAATCCTTGTGTCCCTGGTTCGATTCCGGCTCTGCCACTTTCAGCTATTGAAACGAGCCAGATAGTGTCTGATCAGGGGGTTTTTTAATTCAACTAATGCAGTTCACGCATTAGTTATCACATGCTTTTTAGCCAACACATAAAACGTGATTGTAAAATTTATGTAAATATATCTAAAATATAATTGATATACATATAGCAGATACAATTTATCATTAAGTTCATCCAGCGATTTTTTACCTATCTTCTTCTATTACTTGTTGGAAATGCATTGCTGCCACAAACAGTATTGGCAAGCACATTCCTTATTACCAACAACGATGGTGGAGTAGGTGGTGACTTGAATAACGCTCTTCAGCAGGCCGAAGATGGTGATATAATCGACTTTGCACCCATCGCCGGGCAGACAATCTTTTTAACTACGCCCCTACCAGCGATTGGGCGCAGTGCTATATCATCAACCCCTTCGCTCGCTATTCTTGGTAATGGGGTGATCATTGATGGAGGCAATACTCATCCTGCTTTCTCTTTAGCGCAAGGCTCGGCCACTATCAGTGACCTGACCATTCAAAATGCGACCTCAAAAGGTGGTGCAGGTGGTAGTGGCTTCAGTGGTGCTGGTGGTGGGACGGCCGGTGGTGGGGCATTATACGTGCATTCTGGAACCAGTTTAACCATTTCTGCTGTCAACCTAAACAATAACCAAGCGATCGGCGGTGCAGGTGGTACCGGTACTGCAACTGGAGGTTCCGGTGGCGGTGGCGGCGGCTATGGCGGTGGCACTGGAGGTAGTGCCGTCTTAACAGGAGCCAGTGCTGGTTCTGGTGGTGGTGGTGGTGGCAATAATGGTGGTACCGCTGGTGGTAGAGATGGACATGTTGCGAGTCCCAATCCCTTCACAAACTTTGCTGGCGCTGGTGGAGGCGGGTCTAGTCCCGGAGTTATAGGCGCAAAAAGCGGTGGCACCAATGCCTGTTTGCCTGCTAAAACTGGTGGATCAGGAGGCGTAGGTAGTTTAGCTAATGCCGCTGGTGCAGGTGGTGGTGGTGGCTGCGCGACGTCACTTTCCCCCACCCCTCCACAGGATGGGAGCGGCTTTTCTGGCTTTAATGCCATTGATGCTATTTCGTTGCCACAAAGTGGTGTTGGTGGTGCAGGTGGTTATGGCTTCGGTGCTGGATACACCTATGGTGCTGGTGGTGGCGGCGGAGGAGGTAATGGTGGTGGCGCAGGTTTTGGAACTAGTGGTGGCGGCGGCGGGTATCATGGCCCTGGAGGTAATGGCGGTGCCTTTGGTGGTGGCGGCGGTGGCTCTAATACCAGCACTGGAGGGGCAGGTGGCAGTGGCGGCTTCGGAGCTGGAGGCGGCGGTGGTAAAACTGGTGGAACGGATAGTTTTAGCCTTGGCGGTGCTGGAGGATCAGCCACAAACTTGCCAACCGGTGGAGGCGGTGGTTCCGGACTTGGAGGAGCTATAATTATTCAGGAAGGGGCTCTTCTTACCATTCAAGATAACACAAATTTTTCTGGTAACTCAGTCATCGCTGGTATTGGTGGCACAGCAGCAAGCGGAGGCGTGAGTGGAGGAAATGGATCTGCTCTTGGCCAAGATATCTTTGTCCAATCGGGCGGTGGCTTAACCTTTCAAATTAATAGCACATTAACTTTTCCGAATGCGATTGCAGGAGCTGGTACTTCAAGCGGGCCTGGTGTGATTAAATCTGGTATAGGTACGGTTTACTTAAATGGAGCCCAAACTTACCTCAATAACACCTCTATACAAATGGGTACACTTAACCTAAATGGGTCCGTTATTGGCGATATTAATATCGAAACAACCGGCATGCTGTCAGGCAACGCCATAGCTAGTGGTAACATTAATAATAGTGGAAAGTTATTGCCAGGTAATTCCATTGGCACAATTAATACTACTAATCTCTTTTTAAATCCTACCAGCGTCTATAACGTTGAAGTTAACTCAGCTGGTGCTAGTGATTTAATCAATGCGTCAGGATCAGCTCAGGTGGATGGTGGCATTGTAGTTATCCCTGATGACTTCAACTACACAGCACCAGTCACCTATACCATAATCAGCACAAGTAGTGGCGTAACTGGGAAATTTTCCGCGCTAACGAGTTCGACCCCTGCACTCATGAGTTTGATCTATAATCCTCTGACTGTCCAACTCACTTATCTTCCCCTGAATTCTATTGGCTTAACAGGCAATGCCTTTAACACCGCTAGCTCTTTTTTCGCAGTTCCAATTATTCCAGCATCTGATGCAACAACTATTCACAACCTCTTGCTGGCTTCAAGCTTCGCTACCGTCAAGAGCGCTTTTGAACAAATGGACCCTGCCCAGTTTTCCGGCCTTACCAATACCCAATTACTCAATGCTATCCTCGTCCGTTCCACCTATAGTAAACATTTGCAAGAATTTTGCTGTAACAAAGAATGGCGCCATAGACAATCTACCAGCTTCTGGATCGATGGCATTGGGCAATGGCAGAATGAAAAGAATCAATTCGGATATAGAGATACGGGCAGCGGCACCACCATCGGCGCCGACTTTTCTGCAAAAAACTGGACTCTAGGAGGAGCTTTAAGCTTGACACGCGATACCTTCCATTTAAAGAATTTAGCTATTGATGCAAGCATCAATAGCTACTACGGCGGTATTTATGGTAGCTGGAAGCGAGATGAATTCTTCCTGAATATGTCTCTCCTCGGTGCATATAACAATTATAATACTAAGCGTAAGATCAACTTTGCGACGATCGACAGGCAGGCTAAAGCAAAACATGAAGGAAATGACTGGTTGACTCATTTTGGTTTGGGATATCAGTTAGGCTCGCCTAACTTCCAGTTGACTCCCTATATCAACTTGGATTTAGTGCAACAGCATGAAAGAGGTTATACCGAAACTGGCGCAGGGAGTCTTGATCTCCAGGTGCATAAAAAAAATGCCACGCTTTTTCAAGGAGAAGCAGGGATAGTGCTTTGCAGAACTTATCATACTGAAAATGGAGAGTTTATTCCACAGCTCACACTGGCTTACCTCAAGCAGAGTCCTTGGTCTAGCAAGAATTACCGTGCCAATTTTACAAACTCTCCTGTTGTTTTTACTAATAAGGGGGAAAACTATGAACGGAACCTTTTTGCCCCGAGACTAGATTTAACCTATAAAAACTTCAGCCACAAGGCAAAATTCTCATTCTATTACGGTGCTAAGGTAAGCAATGGGTACTTGGCCCAAAACGTGGGGTTAGATCTCACTTTTCACTTTTAATTCGCATTAGGGGATTACCAAGAATTATCTGTATGAACTCTAGCATCCTGCATACATATATTACTGAGAGTAAAAGTAACTCCCTATAGCTTCATCAAATAGTAACTAAAGTCACAGCCGTTCAAGCCTTTCAACAGCCTAGTTAAAGACAGAGCAGAATTTAGGTAAGCTGCCGGTTTCTCTAGCCCAAACACCTTTAAATACTCATCTGCTCATGTTATAGTAATTAACAAGAATCAGCCACCTAACACCTACCCCAATCAATTATTTTTTTATGGGTATCTGTAAAAAGCCACATTGCGAAATATTATATAATTCAGCGTGCCACACCTGGAATGTGGATGAGCCTCGCTCTGTGTAATTTAGCCTTAATTAGATTTAACTATTACACTAGCCCAAATATACTCTGCACTGGACTTTTCCTTATCTTTGCAGCAATTAACACAACAATGCCGTGAGATTGCGTTCAACTACCCGTAATCTATTAACAATGTTGGCTAAGGAGAGCACCAGATTGCGAATGACATGGTATTAATGGGAGCAGCACTTCACTGTATTAATCCCCACAAAAAAAATGTGGGTTTCCCCACACTTTTTTGTAATAAATTACTAAGCTTAAGTTTAATTAAGCCCTAAACCAACCACACATGCAGTACTTGCTGTGCCAGTACCAATAGCATAGTTGGCAGCAGTAGCACTATTACCACCTGTTAAACAGTCAGCATTTGTAGCATTGACACCTTCTACAGTTCTGACAAATCCGGTATTCGCACCAGAGAATACAGCATTACTTACTGCTCCGTCATCTAACTTCTTATCGATATTAAAGGCATCCTCAGCTTTTACCGCACCTACATCTAAATACAAGTTAGCACCTGGTTTACCGATAAATACAGCATTTGTTCTGTTATCATTCCAAAGTCCTGAGGCTGGAATGTTTGCTAGGCCAGCAGGAGTTGCAGCACCATCATTGCCAAAGAACATCATATAGCCTGCACCACCAACTTTACTAAGTGGAACGCTGGTACCTAATTTATAAACGGCATCAGTAGCTTGTGTAGTGAGCGGATCTTGTATACCAGATGAAATCATATTAGCTAAAGACAGATGTTTCCATGCTAATACACCTTCATTGGTAACTGCACCTGCACCACCAAGGTCAATTACACCGTTCGCGTTACCATTACAGTCCAGAGGGGTACCAGTACAGGCTGGCCAGATTGTGCCGGCTGCATCGAAATCCCCAGGAGCTTTAGTATAGCGGCCTAAGAAGTTATTGTAAGAAGTTTGATATCCCTGGAAGTCGGTAACGATAGAATTAAGCTCAGCTTGTTTTATCAAGCTAGTACCCGCAGCAATACCCGCTATCAGGAACCCAATAATAATTATTACTATCGATAGTTCAACAAGCGTAAAGCCCTGTTCTCCTATCATTTTTTTATTCATACTCATATATATTCTCCATATTTGAGTTTTAATTACAGTTATAGTAAATCACTGCTTGCAACCAATTGCTAGCTTATAATTATATGTTAAGCCAATTTTATGTTATACAATAAAAGGTTAATAGGAATATTATTTAGCTCTAATGAGGGCAATGCCTGGGTTTATGGTATATTTCTCAGTTAAATCCTTCTCATGCAAATTTTTAATCATTATGTGGGCATTGTTGAAATACCAAATCCCATAACCTTTCTAAATAATGAACTTCTATTGGGTAAGGGATATCCAACACACTTAATATATTTTTATAATAGTCAATATTATGATTCTTGATTATCTCCGCATTTACGGCAAATTCCGCGCCCCAATTTATAGAAAGGCTTGTATTAACAGGATACTCACAAATAAACTTATCAATGAACCCAAGGAAATCCAAATCTCTTTTAACTACATTATTATATTTTCCATTGTCGAAGGTAGCCCACGCATTAGTTGACAGATCATGAGAAATGGCATCCCACTCTTTTTTTATAGTCGTATTCTCGCATTTGGCTATTATGCCGCCACAACTATTAACCATATCTGTTTTATACATAGCAAGCGGCAGATATACCGGGTGATCATAAGGAGTTCCTTGTAAAAATAATGTTCTTTCTGCAAGTTCATCGTAGTGGTCAATAATATGTTTGAGGTAAGCGTAACACTCAAGCCCAACATTTGGCGTATTTACCACATTATAGTTATCGGGTAGTGATTCGTTCAGGGGGTCACATTTATTATAAATAGTAACCTTGTCATTTGGAAACTCTTTTGGGATCCAAGATATATCCTCATTACACCTCGCCACCACAACCTCAAAGCTATCAGAACACTTTAGCTGGTCAGAACTTTGTTGATATTTGGCCACATCTTTCCAATAGTATTCCTGCACAAGTTTGTACATTTCCACATCATTAGGTGATGCATTTCTATTGAGGCCTTTAGCTGCTGCAATGAACATTGGGGTAAAACGATGAGCATTGTCCTCTAGATTAGCTCCATTAGCTAAAAGCAGTTCTGCGGCATCTATAAAACCTTTATATATGGCCGCGTACAATGGAGTATGCCCTCCCACAGCCGCTTCTGTATTAACCTGATGTTCAAGAAGCAACTGTATAATCTTTATATCTCTATTCAGCGCTGCTAGATATAGCGCTGTTTCACCGCTTTCATAACGAGCATTAACATTAGCCCCCTTCTCTATCAGATGTTTAGTTAAGGCAAAGTCAGCTGAACCTACAGCACGAATGAATTGATTATCAATATTGTCCTGTTCCAAATCTAAAATTTGCACAATGCTACTATGGTTTTGGGCCATTGCTATTTGCCTTACATTAAATCCATTAACTATTACATCTCTTTTGGCTCCTGCAGCTAAAAGAAGCTTAAGTGTGATCTCATCTCCAAGAAAAGCCGCCACATATAATGGAGTCGCCCCACTTGGAAATGGACTCTCAATATTTGGGTTATATTTCAATATTAATTCTACAATTTGCGGATATTGCTTTTGTACTGCGATAGATAAAGCTGTGAGTTGATTTGCAGCTTTAATTTCTAAATTAGCACCCTGTGCTAATAAATATGCAACAGTGTCAGTATGCCCATTTTGTGTAGCTATATGTAAAGCGGTGGAGCCAGTTGCATCATTTGCGTCAATCTTCGCTCCCTTTTCCTTTAAAAAGTACTCTACTATTGGGGTATAGCCTTGTGAAGCAGCTTCATGTAAATATCTATCTATATTCTCAGGATGGTAAATAAAGTTTAAGAAGTTCTTATTTGCGCTCCATGAACCACAAAACATGTCAGCACCCACTGTGCTCTCATCTAAATGATCTACAATATTCTTAGGGTCATAACACCTTGAGCTAGGGGCATGAGACCTTGCATATGCAAAATTAAAAAATACTTTACTTGGCGCAATGTAATCAAGATTGCTAGTATTTGCAGCTTTATACACCGCCATAGTGAAAACAGCTGGAGAAGTTGCAAACCAAGTTTCGCTCCATTTTGTGCAGCCATGGTTTAAATACTTAGGAATGTAAAAATGATCTTCTTGATTTAAGTTCCTCTTTACTAAACCAAGTACAGCATTCATAACTGGGTGTTCAGGAACACTAGCCATAAAAGCACTTCCTATAGCGCTTACATCTTCCTCCTCAGTCTCTTTACCGACTAACAATTCAAAAGATTTAAGCAAGTTCAGGAGTTTTTCTGCGTTATAAATTTCATAGTCAAGATCGTAGTAAATGCCGCCAAATTTCTGTAACACAATATAGCGTACTATATCACTTGCCCTAACAAACATGGTTTTATCATTTTGTGATTCAGCAAGTTTTAGGGAATCAACAACTTCTTGATATAATTTGTGGCCTTGTAGTTCGTCAATCATGCGGATGGTGAGATTAGGTATATCCTTAATTGATTGTTGTATAACCGAAGGGTTGTTTGTCCAAAAATGGAATTCCCAATGCTGATCAACCTTATGCAGTCTATCGGCGCTAGCAATTATTTTACCAAGAGATAACTCATCAATTTGGCCAGGAGAAGCCTTTGAGGTAAAATACATTTGATGAACAGAAAGAGGTATTTTCGCTTTCTCACTCAAATAATCTTTAATATGTACCGTCTTGTTGGCACTATCTACCATTAAAGCCTGGTCTACAGATTTATAATCAATACGTTCTTGAGTAAAGATCTCTTCATCTAGCTTGTGATAACAATTTACTATCTTTGGCCTGTGATCACCAGCCTGTAGTAAAATTTCTAAAATACTTTGTTCTTGCGTTTCTAGAGATGGGTCTTTCTCCAGGCTTGCCCCAGCTTGTAGCAGTAGCCTCACCATATCTGTATTGCCATTTTGCGCTGCCACATGCACTGCAGCTTCGCCGGTTGCGCAACGAGCGTCTACATTAGCTCCCATCTGTATCAGAAGCTTAACAGAAACAAGATCTCCAGAACTTACTGCCTGAATAAACTGATTATCAATATTGCCTTGTTCTGCATCTAGAATTTGCACTATTCTATCGTGCCCTTGATTCGCTGCTATTTGCCTTATATTAAATCCATTAACCATAACATCTTTTCTGGCTCCTGCATTTAAAAGAAGCTTAAATGTGATCTCATCTCCAAGATAAGCAGCTACGTACAATGGAGTCGCACCACTTGGAAATGGACTCTCAATATTAGGGTTATACTCTAATATTAATTCCACCATTGCAGGATTTTTATTTTGTGCTGCGATGGATAAAGCTGTGAGTTGATTAGAAGCTCTTAGCTCTAGATTAGCACCATTAGTCAATAAAAGATGAACTGTCTCCTTATGACCGTTCCGTGTAGCAATATGCAAAGGAGTAAACCCGGTATTATTTGCATCAATATTTGCTTCTTTTTCTTTTAAAAAATACTCTACTATTCTGGTGTAACCAAGAGATGCTGCTTCTAAAAGGTAAGCATTCTTGTTCTTATCGTAGTAATTTAGATTTTCAAATCCACTATTCTGATGCCATGATCCGCAAAACATATCAGCGCCAATAGTGGCCTCAGACAAAGTGGCAGTTTTATTAGGAATGTGACAAGGCGATTCGGGAGTTAGATAACGGATATACTCAAAGTCATAAAAAACTTGGTGTGGCATAACTATATCAACCGTACCATTTTTATTGGCTGCTAAAAAATAGGCAATACTGATGACTGGCGCGCCCGCCTTGAATGTGAGCTCGCTTGCTTTCCCACAAGGATATTTAGAATATTCACGACCATTTCCGTTAATATTATCAAACGCAATATCAATAGCTTTATTAATAATAGGGTGTCCTGGTTCAGCGAATAGAATAGAGTTACCTACTAGGGTTAATTTCTCATCAGTCTCGCTCCCCTCTTTGCCCGCGATAAAATGGAAAGCCTCAATTAATTGCACAAGCTTCTTAGGTCTAAAGATTTCATAATCCAAATCATGATATAACCCACCAAATTTGTTTAGTATTATCAACCTGGCAACATCACTGGCAGCTACAAGCATTTTCTTGCTCTTATCGGCTTGTGCAAGCATTTTACTTAATTCAGGATATAACTTTAAACCCTGCAATTCTTCAGCTAAATGTATTTCAACATTAGTTATGCTCTTTATATTTTCAGGAATGACTGCTGCATCATTAGTCCAAACGTAATGCTTATAAGTTGGTTCAGCTTTGCTTAATCTTTGGGCGTTTATAATCGTTTTTTGCTGAGATATACTATCCATCAATTTTGGAGAAGTAGGGGATGAAAAGTATATAACATGTGAAATAGCTAGCACGTTCTTCTTGCCTGCATACTCATCTATATGGCGACTTCTGTCTAAGCTATCTGCAATTAAATTTTGGTTTTCTTGATGATAGTTGATGCCCTCTTGAGAAAAGACATCCATGCTATTGCTATCATAACATCCAATAAATTTTACTTTCTTATCTCCCACAGGCAATAATATTTCCAGGATATTCTCTTCTATGGTCTGAATATTTGAACCATTTTTCAGGGTTGCTCCTTTTTCCAAAAGAAACCTAATCATCGAACTATCACCATTACGGGCAGCTTCGTGGATGGGCTTGACCCCATATTCATTATCTACATCCAGAAGCTCTATATTTGATTTCAGAATCTCATCTACATGTTTAATGTTGCCAGCAGCAACTGCTGCAAATAAATGGTGAGAATAATAAATCATATCTGAATAACCTTTTTCTTTATGCCATTCGCCGCAAAATAGGTCGGCTCCAATGGTATTAGCATTTAAGGGCACTATCCGACCAGGGATATGGCATGGTGATTTTGGATTGATGTAATTAGCATAATCCATATTAAATAAGTGATACCCTGGCATAATCAGGTCAGTATCTCCCCCCACGTTTGCCATTTTATGCGCAGCCATAGTGATCACCGCAGGACCAGTATCGTAGAGGAGTTTGAATTCTTTAGTGCATGGATACTTTATATAATCCGGAACTTCAACATTATCAATATTACGCCCTATAAGTAACAGTGCTTCATTAATAATAGGATGTTCTGCAACTGCTCCTATAAAAGCACTTCCAATAAACGTAGGTTCAATAGTGTATTCTTTACCACCCAGAAAATTGAATTTCTTCATCAAGGTTAGCAATTTAACAGCATCATACACTTCATAATCAAGGTCACGATAAAGCCCACCTACCTCCTTCAGGATTTTATAACGAAGCAAGTCACTTGCTTTAGAGAACATGGCTTTATCAAGCTTAGCCTGATCAACTATCAAATTCACTTTGGTATGTAAACTATCGTCTTTGAATTCACTTATTAAACGTATCGCTACATTAGTAATATTCTTTACGTCATCTTGTATTATATTAGGATCGTTAGTCCAAACATAATGTTTCCAGTTTTCATTTGCTTGATTGAGCCTATTTAATGTTCTGAGAGTTATATCCAGGCATATGTCATTCATTTTTTTAGGGGCTATTTTTGAAGACAAATATATTTGATGTGTTACTTGAGGTATTGCTGCAACCGAATCAGAGTACTCATTCAAGTGATTAAGTTTATAATATGCATCACCCATTAATCGCTTATTGCTGCTATAATAATCAATTCCTTCTTGAGTGAAAATTTCTTTGATCGACCCAGAATAACAACCTATTTGCTGTTCTCCACTTAAGAGTTTAGCCGCTTCAGCATGTCCATTTTGAGAGGCTATTTGCGCTAAATTTAGACCCTTAACCATAAGGCCCTTATTTGCCCCATATTGTATAAGTAGTTTTATTAAATCTATTGCGCCATGATTTGCAGCTAATACTAATGCGCTTTCTCCCTTTGGGAGCAGGGCATCCACCTTAGCCCCATTTTTTAATAAGAACTCAGCTGTACTATAATATCCATTATGCACAGCAACATGCAGAGGCGTTGCCCCTTGTTCATTTATCACATTTATATTAGCCCCATTTTCTAAAAAAAATTGTACAATCTTAGTATACCCTAATAAGGCTGCTTCAAATAAATAGGCATCAAGATTTTTGGGATAGTAGATCATCCCTGCATTTGTCCAATCGCCACAAAACATATCTGAACCGATAACATCATTATCTAAAGGTAAAATCATGCCTGGTATATGGCACTTAGAGCTTGGAGTAATCGACCATGCATAATGGTAGTTATAAAAAATAGTATTTGGAAGCACTATATCATTTGTACCTTTATTCGCAGACAAATAATAAGCTGTGCTAATAACCGGCCCCCCGGCTTTATAAGCGACAGCACTTGCCTGGCTGCAAGGAAATTTAATATAATCAGGTATCCTCTCAGCTTGTTCTTGATTGTAGTTTCGTTTAATTAAATCCATCGCAGTCATAATGACCGAATGATTAGCGGAGGCGGCCAGTATTGAATTACCTATTAGCCTTGCTTCACCACCAGTGACTTCTTCAGCTTCTTTGCCGCCATAAAAATTAAAGCCTTTATGTAGTTTTAACAGCTTCTCAGCATTATATACTTCATAATCTAAATCAAAATATACCCCTCCTTGCTCTAGTAATAGAACTCTGGCTATATCACTGGCAGCTACAAAATCGGCCTTTTCCTTTGCTGTTAATAAAACCTGTTTTAATTCTGGGTATATAGATGAGTTTTGGTATTCATCAATTAAATGAACTTCTACATTTGTGAACTTCCTAAGTTCAGGCGGGATAAAAGAAACGTTGTTGGTTAATATGCAATGTTTCCAATCTGGGGAAACTTCATTTAACCTTGTAAAAGTGCTGACGGTTTTGTTTAACGACGTTTCGTCAATTGCTCTGGGATTTTCTGTACGCGTAAAATATATGTGATATGAGGTGGTCGGTATTTTAACTTTACCCTGCTCGATATAGCTATCTATATGTTTAATTTTATATGCACGATCAGCTTCTAACTTTCTAGTTTCATGAGCATACTGCAACCCCTCTTCAGCAAAGTTCTTTTCAGTATTCCCATCATAGCAGCCAATAGTTCTTATGCGCCCTGGCCCTGCTTGCTGAAGTATATCAAGCACATTACTTTTAGTATTACCTAAGTCAGCACCATTTTCTAAAAGCAACCTTACAATATTATCACGTCCCAGCTGTGCAGCTAAGAACAATGGACTTATCCCATTATCACTTTGGTTTATGTTTATTCCATCACTTATAAGTTCGGCTACAAGAGTAAGCTCGCCATTTTTAATGGCCTGTAACAGCCTGCTGTTCATAATAGGAAATTGTTAAAATTTCCTATTATGTAACATAGGCTTAAGCGTAGGTAAAGAACCAATTTAAGCAATTAGACAAGCCAGCTTGAGAAGTACAATGCAGTTCACATTGTCCTGAAATTGCCAGGAAATCAACAAAATCAACATGCTGTCCATTTGTTGGTGGATTTGCTGATACTGAGAAATAATGTGTAGAGTCACCTAATGTGCCAGGATTATTACATCCTGTTATAAAGGCGCTAAGAGTGTCTGTCTTTCCACTCCATGAATCGCTGCCTCCAGTAACCTTCCAGGTACCGAAACCTTGTTTTGTAGTGGTTATTGCAGCATCAGCCAACTGGGTGCCAGCAATAGCCGCACCAGCTGACAGCTGTGAACCTGCTATTTTTGCTCCAACTGACAATTGGGTACCTACTATATTTGCTAGAGTAGCGATATCACTTCCTGTGATACTGCTTGCCAAATGCAACTTAGAGTAGGCAATATTTGCACCAGCTGACAACTGAGCACCTATAATATTGGCATTATTTGCTAACTGAGTACCCGCAATATTTGCACCAGCAGACAATTGAGTACCCACTATATTTGCACCTGCTGCTAGTTGAGTGCCAGCAATGGCTGCACCAGCAGAAAGTTGACTACCTATAATGTTTGCAGTACTGGAAATATCAGTGGTAGTAATAGTGCCATCAACAATATCGCTGCTTTGGATACTGTTTGCCAAATTTAACTTAGAGTAAGGAACATTTGCACCGGCTGACAGCTGAGCGCCTACTATATTTGCTGCTGGGGCTAACTGAGTGCCTGCGATAGCTGCGCCAGCAGAAAGTTGACTTCCAATAATGTTTGCAGTACTGGAAATATCAGCAGTAGTAATAGTACCATCAAGTATATCGCTGCTTTGGATACTGTTTGCCAAATTCAACTTAGCGTAGTCAATAGCTGCGCCGCTTGCAACGTCACTATTAACAACACTACCTGCCAAATTTAGCTTAGAGTAAGGGACATTTGCACCGGCTGACAGCTGAGCGCCTACTATATTTGCTGCTGGGGCTAACTGAGTGCCTGCGATTGCTGCGCCAGCAGAAAGTTGACTTCCAATAATGTTTGCAGTACTGGAAATATCAGCAGTAGTAATAGTACCATCAAGTATATCGCTGCTTTGGATACTGTTTGCCAAATTCAACTTAGCGTAGTCAATAGCTGCGCCGCTGGCAATGTCACTATTAACAACGCTTCCTGCCAAATTCAGCTGAGTATAGGCTAGAGCTGCGCCCGCAGATAGTTGGCTGCCCATAATGTTTGCACCTGCAGCAAGTTGGGCACCTACTATATTTGCAGTATAGGAAATATCATTGGCAGTAATAGTGCCATCAGCAATATCGCTGCTTTGAACACTATTTGCCAAATTCAATTTGAAGTAGGAAATGCCTGCAGCTGTAGAAATGTCAGCATTAACAACGCTATCTGCTAAGTTTAGCTTAGAGTATGGCACATTTGCACCAGCTGACAACTGGGCTCCTACTATATTTGCTGCTGGATCTAATTGAGTACCTGCAATTGCTGCGCCCGCTGAAAGTTGACTGCCTATAATGTTTGCAGTACTGGAAATATCAGCAGTAGTAATAGTACCATCAAGTATATCGCTGCTTTGAATACTGTTTGCCAAATTTAACTTGGTGTAAGTAATAGCTGCACCGGTATTAATATCATTATCAACGATGCTATCTGCTAAATTTAACTGATAGTAAGCAATCCCTGCTCCGGTATTAATATCAGAGCCAAGAATGCTATCTGCTAAATTTAACTTAGAGTAATCAATGGCTGCAGCTGGAGCAATGTCAGTATTAACAACACTGTTTGCCAGATCTAACTTAGAGTATGGAACGTGTGCACCAGCCGATAGCTGAGCTCCTACGATATTTGCCGCAGGTGCTAGTTGAGTACCTGCTATATTCGCGCCAGCTGACAACTGAGTGCCTACAATATTTGCACCAGCAGCAAGCTGGGTTCCTGTAATTCCAGCAGTACTGGAAATGTCAGCAGAAGTAATAGTACCATCAAGTATGTCGCTACTTTGAACACTATTTGCTAAATTTAGCTGAGTATAACCAACAGCTGCACCTGCGGATAGCTGCGTGCCTACTATATTGGCTGCTGGATCTAGTTGAGTACCAGCAATGTTTGCAGTGCTGGAAATATCAGCAGAAGTAATAGTACCATCAAGTATGTCGCTACTTTGAACACTATTCGCTAAATTTAGCTGAGTATAACCAACTGCTGCACCAGCCGATAGTTGTGTGCCGACTATATTGGCTGCTGGATCTAACTGAGTACCCGCTATGTTTGCAGTGCTGGAAATGTCAGCAGAAGTAATAGTGCCATCAAGTATGTCGCTACTTTGAACGCTATTCGCTAAATTTAGCTGAGTATAACCAACAGCTGCACCAGCCGATAGTTGTGTGCCGACTATATTGGCTGCTGGATCTAACTGAGTACCAGCTATATTTGCAGAACTGGAAATATCAGCAGAAGTAATAGTACCATCAAGTATGTCGCTACTTTGAACACTATTTGCTAAATTTAGCTGAGTATAACCAACAGCTGCACCTGCGGATAGCTGCGTGCCTACTATATTGGCTGCTGGATCTAACTGAGTGCCCATAATGCCGGCACTAGCTGCCAATTGACTACCAGCTATATTTGCAGAACTGGAAATATCAGCAGAAGTAATAGTACCATCAACAATATCACTGCTTTGAATGCTGTTTGCCAAATCTAACTTAGAGTATGGAACATGTGCACCTGCGGATAGCTGAGCTCCTACTATATTTGCCCCAGGGGCCAGTTGAGTACCTGCAATATTTGCAGTATTGGAAATATCAGCAGAAGTAATAGTACCATCAAGAATATCACTGCTTTGAATGCTATTTGCTAGATCTAGCTTTGAGTATGGAACGTGCGCACCGGCCGACAACTGGGCACCTACTATATTTGCTGCAGGGTCTAATTGAGTACCTGCGATGTTTGCAGTGTTGGAAATGTCAGCAGAAGTAATAGTACCATCAAGTATGTCGCTACTT
>Ga0206948_1095_pt1 | contig 23451 bp, 21 predicted proteins | sample Alteio_BWOrgHeat_FD_153236 | JGI IMG/M metagenome (GOLD analysis project Ga0206948, IMG submission 153236) | Enriched cells from forest soil in Barre Woods Harvard Forest LTER site, Petersham, Massachusetts, United States -... | ecosystem: Environmental > Terrestrial > Soil > Temperate forest > O... | reverse complement strand
ATCTGAATGGCCTGCAACTCTGGCGCGCCCCCACCGACAATGACAAGGGCTTCGGCAAATGGCTCGCGCGCGACTGGCGGGAGGCCGGCCTGACCAATCTCACGCGTCAGGCGGATGACTTTGAACTTCATGTCCGTTCCTCGGGCGAAGTTCGCATCGTCACCTCGGTGAATCATACCGGCATCGGCGGCAGCATCCGTTTGAAGACCATCTGGACGATCCGCGGTGATGGTACGCTGGACATGGATTCAGATTTTCTGCCGTCGGGAAAATTGCCGTTGCTCCCGCGTGTTGGTGTAGTGTTTGCGCTCGACCGGCATTTTGATCAGGTCCAATGGTACGGTCGCGGTCCGTGGGAAAGTTATCCCGACCGCAAGGACAGCACGGACATGGGCCTTTGGTCCAGCAGCGTGGATAATCAATACGTGCCCTACGTCCGCCCCCAGGAAAATGGCAACAAGGAAGATGTCCGCTGGCTCACGCTCACCAGCACGAATCTCGGTGGCACCGGCCTGCGCATCGAGACGCAGGATGACCACGCGTTCTCTTTTTCCGCGCTGCACTACACGGTTGATGACCTTGCCTCCGCCCGCCACAACTCCGATTTGCACGCGCGCCCGGAGGTCATCCTCTCACTCGATGCCAAACAAAGTGGCTTGGGCAACAGCAGTTGCGGTCCCGGGGTGCTGGAAAAATATTCCGTGCCGGCCAAGGAATATAAACTGCACTTGAAGTTCACCCCGGTGAAACCGTTCGTCGAAATGGACGCTCACTCGAACTGAAAGCCCTGCTGACGCAGCCGCTGCAGTTTGTACAACAACGTCCGGCGGCTGATGCCCAAGGCCTTCGCGGTTTCGGTGCGGTTGGATTTATGTTGCGCCAGCGCGGCGAGGATCGCGTGCCGCTCGATCTCGTCCAACTGTTGTGCATCGATCAGCGCGCCCGGCCCGGCCAGCTTCGCCGCTTCGCGAAGTTTGGTGGGCAGATGTTCCGGCAGGATGAGTTCGCTCTGGGATAACAGCACTGCGCGCTCGATGGCGTTGCGCAATTCGCGCACGTTGCCCGGCCACGGATAATTTTGCAGGCAATCCACCGTGGCCTCGGCCAGACGCGCGCGGTTCCGCGCAAATTCGCCCACGAAAAGATTCGCGAGCGGCAGGATATCCTCACGCCGCTCACGCAGCGGCGGCAGATCCAGTTCCACCACGTTGAGGCGGTAATAAAGATCTTCGCGGAAGCGCCCGTTCTTCACTTCGTCTTCCAGGTTCCGGTTGCTCGCGGCGAGGATACGCGCGTTCGTGTGGATCTCGCGGTTGGAGCCGATCCGCTGGAACCGGCCGTCCTGCATCACCCGCAGCAGCTTTGCCTGCAAGGGCGGCGACATCTCCGCGATCTCATCGAGGAAAATCGTTCCGCCGCTGGCCTCTTCAAAGCGACCGATGCGTTGGGCGCTGGCACCGGTGAAAGCTCCGCGTTCATGGCCGAACAATTCGCTTTCCAACAATGTTTCCGGGATTGCCGCGCAATTCACTTTCACGAACGGACCGCCGTTGCGCGGACTCCACGCGTGGATCATGTCCGCCACCACTTCCTTGCCCGTGCCGCTCTCGCCCGTGATGAACACGCGTGTGTCCGATGGTGCGATGAGCGAAACTTGCTGGAACAGCGCCACCGTCATCGGGCTTTGGGCAACCACGTGCGGCGGCAATTTTTTCTCCGAACCCAGGATCATCGCGGTGGAAGGCGTCATGCCAGTGGCCTGTCGCACAGTGGCCAGCAATTCGTCCAGGTCGATCGGCTTGGCCAGGTAATTCAACGCGCCGTCGCGCATGGCTACTACCGCGTCGCGGATGTCGGCGTAGGCCGTGACCAGCAGCACCGGCAGCGAGGGAAATTGCGGGCGCACCTTGCGCAACGTTTCCAGGCCGGACAAGCCGGGCATGCGCACGTCTGAGATCATCATGGAGAATTTCCCGGTGGGGAGCAGTTCGAGTGCTTTCTCGCCCGAATCCGCCAGCACCGTTTCAAAGCCCTGCCCGCGCAGGAATGAATCCAGCAGGCTGCGTTGCCCGGGATCATCATCCACGATCAGAATGCGCGGACCATTCATGGGCGGGCCGGTCATCGGTTTGCGCGTTTCGGTTGACACGTGCGTAGGCTAACGAAAGCGCCGGTGAGCCAAAAGTAATTTCACAGCGGCCATCCCGCGGACACTGCATATTTTACTGCCACTTCACATCGTGCTGGCTACAATGGTTTCGGTAGTTGCTTGAACCAATCATAAACGTATATGGGCGCCTTTCCTGTCAGCCTCGAAAAAGCCAGTCAGCTCGCGCAGCGGATGGCTTCGCTCGGCGTGAGCGAATCCGAGATCGAGGAAAGCTTTGTGCGCTCCGGCGGCCACGGCGGGCAGAACGTCAACAAGACGGCCACCTGCGTCATGCTCGTGCACCGGCCGACCGGCTTGCAGGTCAAATGCCAGGAAACCCGCCAGCAGGGGCTCAACCGTTTCATCGCCCGGCGCATCCTGCTGGACAAGATCGAGGAAAAGCAAAAGGGTTTCGTCGCCGCTGAACGCGCCGAGATCGAACGCATCCGCCGCCAGAAACGGAAACGTTCCCGCCGCGCCAAACAGAAGATGCTCGCTGATAAATCGCACCAGTCAGATAAGAAAGCCGGACGGCGATCTGTTGGGCCTGAATGATTGGAAGTTGGAGCTTCGGATTTGGAATTTTTCTCAGTTCCCCTCTGTTCAAATCATTCATTGCGTGTAATGTTTCCCGCGCATGATTGGAGTGGTTGAAATCTTTGTTGGAATGTTGATCGCCGTGGTGGTGCTTGCCTTGATGGCGCGCAAACTCCACATCCCCTACCCCATCTTTTTCGTGATCGGCGGCACCGCGCTCAGCCTCATCCCCAGCCTGCCCAAGATCCAACTGGACCCGAAGCTCATCTTTCTGTTCGTGCTGCCGCCGCTGTTGTATCCAGCGGCGTTGTTCACTTCGTGGCGGGATTTCCGGGCGAATCTCCGGCCCATCTCCCTGCTCGCCGTGGGGCTGGTCCTCTTCACCACCGTCATCGTGGCCTATCTGGCGCAGTATTTTTTCCATCTGCCGCTCGCGGCGGGGTTCGTTCTGGGCGCCATCATCTCACCGCCGGATGCCATTGCCGCCACCGCCATCGCGGAACGGCTCAAGGTGCCGCGCCGCATCGTCACCATTCTTGAAGGTGAAAGCCTGGTCAACGATGCCACGGCGCTTGTGGCCTTTCGTTTCGCGGTAGCTGCCGTGGCGACGGGAACTTTTTCCCTGGCCCACGCCACTGGCGACTTTTTTCTGGTGTGCTTCGGGGGCATCTTCATCGGGCTGCTCATCGGCTTTCTGGCCGAACAATTTCATAAACGCATCGATGATGCGCCCATCGAGATCACCGTCTCGTTGCTCACCCCGTTTGCCGCGTATCTGCTGGCGGAACATTTTCAAGTTTCCGGCGTCCTTTCGGTGGTCACGGCAGGCCTGTACCTTGGCTGGCGCACACCATTGATCCTCAGTTTCCAGACGCGATTGCGGGGCGGCCCGTTTTGGGAAATGTTGGAGTTCCTGCTGAACGGTTTTGTCTTCATCATCATCGGACTGGAATTGCCCACCGTGTTGAGCGGCCTGACGGATGAACATATTCCGATCCACCAGCTCATCTGGTTCGCGTTGCTCATCACCCTTGCGGTCATCCTCATCCGCATCTTGTGGGTGATTCCGGCCACGTATCTGCCGCGTCTGTTGTTTCCACATATCTGCCGGCGCGATCCCAATCCGGAATGGCAGCATGTCGCGGTGGTGGCCTGGACGGGCATGCGCGGGGTGGTTTCACTGGCGGCGGCATTGTCCATTCCATCCTACATGTCCGATGATGTGACGCCGTTTCCGGGTCGCGATCTTATCATCTTCCTCACGTTCATCGTCATCCTCGCCACGCTGGTGGTGCAGGGTCTGAGCCTGCCACCGCTCATCCGCTGGCTGGGCATCGAGGACGATGGCATCATCGAGAAAGAAGAACGGGAAGCACGGCTCAAGGCCAATCAAGCCGCCCTCGCCCTCTTGCAGGACATCAAGGAACCGGACGGTGCCTGCGCCGAGGCCCAGCAACGCATCCGCATTGAGTACGAAGACCATATTCTCCAGTTGGAATCCGTGGAGACCAACAACGCCGGCACTCCGCTCCGCCTGTTCTCCAATGAATATGAACGGCTCTCCAAACAGGCGCTTCAGGTGGAACGCCGCACCATCATCCAGCTACGCAATGAATCCGTGATCAGCGATGAAGTGTTGCGCCGCATCCAGCGGGATATCGATCTGGCGGAGGCGAGACTCAAGCAGCACCAGTAGGATTGGGATTGCGGATTGCAGATTTCGGATTGCTGATTGAGCGGAGGCGCGCAGTTAAGTTTCAAACGCGAATTGCGCGAATTTTTTGCTGCTGGTGAGCGATGCGTGCTCGCACTTAAAGCGAAGATAAATCGATTTAGCATGGGGGTGAAGCGGCGGTTGTGTGATACATTGGTGTTCTATGAACATCATGATCGAAGATTCGGAATCGCTTAAATTTTTCACCGACGACGGGCTTTGGTCAAAAAATGCGACGGAAGGCAAATCTTTCAAGAGTACGGCGCTGGCTTTTCGCTCGGCCAAGCAGGAACCCGTGGGCAAGTTCAATATCGTGGGTTATATCCCGACCACCCGCCAGTTCGTCAACCTGGATCATGGTCGCGGCAAGGGTGTAGTGGAAGCGGTGGTGTAATGGTGAACCACGGGGAATAATGGGGATTCGTGGAACTCATCCCTCCGAAAATGAAAGGTCGCGACCTCTCCACAGTTATTTTAACTAATTAGGAGAAGGCGTGGAACGTCTCCGGGCACGGTTTCGGGAGCGCGATGGACGCAAGGGGGAACCGCACTTCCGGGCCATTCAGTAGCGATACGCCACAAGTTGCCAATGCCGAAAGAGAAAGGTCGCGCCAAGGCAACCGGGGCGTAGTGGAGATCGTAGCAGTGGTCGCTCAGATATTCCTGGAAGGCGGGGCCGTCTTCGCCGCCGAAATGTTTCAAGAGCTCAGCGCGGGTGGCAGGGATGTCCACGCGACGCCGGGCTTCTTCGTTGCGCAGTCCTTCGCTTGATGCGCCGTGATAGGTGCAGAGATAGGTATCGGCTTCAATGGGAGCGCTGTCCACGTGGAAGAAAAAGACATCGGTGCGCATCGGACCGGGGTCTTCATCGCGAGGATAGCCGTGGATACAGTTGAGCACAGGGTCCAGCTCGCGTTCCCGAAGGAGACGTTGATCGGCGAGCATCACGTCCACCGCAAGTTTACCGGCGGGGCTGACGGGCAAAGCCAACAATTGGGCTTCGCTAAGAACCCGGATGTCTTCGCCATCGCCGAGGAGTTTTACGATTTCGCCAAAATCTCCCGGCAACGTGCGCGGCCAGCAGAGGGCATTGACGCCGTGGGCAAATGGCGTGGTGACCAGTTCATGGAAACTGTTCACCCGCTGGATGCGGGGGTAATCGGGCGGCAGAGTGAATAAGCTCAAGATGGTAGATTATAGGCGGAGGGGTTGGGCGTCGAGAGTTGGGAGGTTATATGGATGTAGGGAGAAAGGTTTTTGAGGCGTTTATAGAAATGGGGAATGCCCTCATCCTGACCTTCTCCCGTCGGACGGGAGAAGGAACATCTTAGACGTTCTTTGGTGGCTTGCCTGTTTTTGGGATTTGAGACGGTGCCTTGATGGCTTGTGGGCCGATGCAAAAAAGCACAATCGCGGCGGAGCGCACTATCCTCTACCACGCGCGAAGGCAGGTAGATGCAGACGAGGGTTTCTTGCGGACGGAGAGCTTTTTCTGAATTTCGAGAACGAGAACGAAGAACGAGGACGATTAACTAAAAAAGGCAGGGCGCGTTCGGGATGAACGCGCCCTGCCCTATCAAACTTACTTATGCTACCGTCGCAGCTTTCGCCGCAGCGAGATCCGCCTTGCGTTCGTTCAGGCTGCGGAAGAATTCGTAGCCTTCGCGGCAGCGGCGCACGAGGATGTCCTTGTCTTCCAGCATGGTCTTGATGATGCGCATGATGGGTTTCGGACGCAGATAATACGTGCGATAAAAACGGTCCACTTCTTCGAAGATCTTTTCCTTGCTGAGACCGGGATATTCGAGCGTGCTCTGCTGGAGGCCGCCGCTCTCGACGAGGTCGGTCTTGTCTTTCTTCACAAACCAGCCGTTCTGCTTGGCCATCTCGTAGAGTTCCGTGCCGGGATACGGCGCAGCGAGCGAGACCTGGAGGCTGAACACATCGAGGTCCTTCGCAAAATTGATGGTGTTCTGGATGGTCTGCGGCGTTTCCACCGGCAGGCCGAGGATGAACGTGCCGTGGATGACGACATTCGCCCGGTGACAATCGCGCGTGAACCGGCGCATCTCATCCATGGTCACACCTTTTTTGATGCGGGTGAGGATGTCGTCGTTGCCGCTTTCGTAGCCGACGAGGAACAGGCGCAGGCCGTTATCCTTGAAAGATTTGATGGTGTCGTAGTCCAGGTTGGCGCGGCTGTTGCAGCTCCAATGGACTCCGAGCGGGGCGAGCTTCTTCGCGATCTCGCGGGCGCGCGGCAGGTTGGCGGTGAAGGTGTCGTCATCGAAGAAAAATTCGCGCACCTGCGGGAAGATCTTCTTCATGTACGCCATCTCGTCCGCCACATTCTGCGGGGAACGCACGCGGTATTTGTGGCCGCCGATGGTCTGGGGCCAGAGACAGAAAGTGCATTGCGCGGGACAGCCGCGGCCGGTATACATGGAGATGTACGGGTGCAGCAGGTAGCCGATGAAATATTTCTCGATCTGCAGATCGCGCTTGTAGACATCCGCCACCCAGGGGAGCGAATCCATGTTCTGGATCATCTCGCGCTCGGGGTTGTGCTTGATCTTGCCTTCCTTGTCCTTGTAGGAGAGGCCGGCGATGGTGGAAAGATCGCGGTCTTCGGCGACTTCCTTGCAGGTGAAATCGAATTCCTTGCGGCCGACCCAGTCGATGGCGGGCGAGGCCTTGAGCGTTTCCGTGGGGAGCACCATGGTGTGCGCGCCGACGAAACCGATCTTGGTGGAAGGTTTCTGCGCCTTGATGGCCTCGGCCACCTTGCAATCGTTCTTCAACGACGGCGTGGAGGTGTTGATGATGACGTGATCGTAATCTTTCGCGATGGCGAGGGTCTCGGGCATGCCGACGTTGTGCGGCGGGCAGTCCAGCAGCTTGGAGTTCGGCACCAGGGCGGCGGGTTGCGCGAGCCAGGTGGGATACCAATAGCTGGTCACTTCGCGGCGCGCCTGATAGCGGGCACCGGCGCCACCATCAAATCCATCAAACGAAGGCGGCGAAAGAAACAGGGTTTTGCTCATATTCAGATTACGGTCGATACAGTCGATTTGTACAAACTACCATTTTACAGACATTCGCATCAACCTGAAAACTCAGGATTTGAGGAAGGTCAATTACAGTTTTGTCACGTTTTTCAAACATTCTGCGCGGCGATACCAGTTGAAGCATCGTTTTGACTCATCAATATGTTTCAACCGGCTTCAACCATCGCTTCGGCTTTGACCGTTTCCACTTTGGGATGCACGTCCTGAACGCGCACGAGACTGGCGAGCCACAGGCTGACCACGCTCATGCCCACGGCGATCCAGCCGAGCTTGTCATAATTGACCAGTGGTCCCGCCGCGGATTTGGTGACGATCCAACCGCCCATGGCCGAGGTGATGCCGGAGGTCAGATCGCGGGTGCAACTGGCCAGGCTCATGAAGGAGCCGCGCCGTTTTGCCGGCACCGCCAATGAAATGATGGCCTGTCCCGGCACGAACCGTCCGCTCGCAAAAGTGAAGAACATCCCCGCTGCGATCAAGATGGCCCAAACCGGGCGCGGCCCGGAATTCGAGATCCACAAGGTCACGCCCGCCGCGACGACCACGAGGATGGCAAACACTTTCAGCCGTCCGTAACGGTCCGCCAGTTTTCCGCAGAACGGCGCGGTGAGCGCAGAGCAGATGCCGCCGACCATGTACACGAGAAATAATTTGTTCTCCGGCAGATGGGTGTTGGAAACCAAAAACGGCGCGAGCAACGGGATGATGGTGAAATGGCCCATCACAATGGCGGAATAGAACAGCAACGCGCGTCCGGCGTTGGAGTCCCGCAACAATTCAAAGAACGCGGTGAAATGGTGCATGGGCGTGTCGTTGAGATGCGCCCGGACAGGCGGCAGCGTGAGGTGGATCATGACCCACACCACAACACCCATGCCGGCGACGAGAAAGAATGGCATCTCCCAGCGAAAGGTTTGCGCCAGATAAAGCCCGAAGGGCACACCGATCGCCGCTGCCGTGGCGAACGCGCCCATGATCACGCCCATGCCGGCCGCGCGACGTTGCGGCGGCACGATATCACCGACGATGGCCATGATGGTGGCGCCGGAGACGCCGCCGAATCCACCGCAGATCGCGCGGGCAAGCAACAACATTCCCGCCGTGCGCGAAAAAGCGCACGCCAGCGTACCCACGGTGAAACCCGCATAGACGAACAGCAAAACTTTGCGCCGGTCAAACCGGTCCATGAACGGCGCGGTCAAGAAGCCGATCACACCGGCACTGATAGTGTAGGCGGCCACGAGATGGCTGAAGGCGGCCGGGCCGATGCTCAGTTCCCGCATGAGCTGTTCGCCCAGCGGCATCATGATCATGAAGTCGAGGATGTGCGTGAACTGCACCGCCGCGAGGAGCAGCAGCAGAGTTCGTTCGGAATAACGGGATGTGACCATATCAAATCAAAAAATCTGGAATCAAAAAGGGAAACACCGACTCAGTGAAAACCCAATGCCCGGATCAGCGCCCAATCAACGCCGAAGCCAGAACACAAAAAATCGGGCCGGCAGGCGCGGTGAGCGGGGCTCAGCGCCGGCAGCCGATACTTCAGACCTGAATACCAACGGATACATATATCTATGCGGCAAAACCATCACTCAATTACACCCGGTTGTCTAATGACATTTTGATGACGATTTTTTGGCCCCAAAATTTATTTCTAAAAATCAAAAAGGTGTCACCCGCGCGTGGCCGGTGACACCTTGATAAATGATTGCGAGTTCCGGTTCTTAGTTTTCTTTCTTCGCGTCCTTGATCTTGGCCAGGAGATCATCGCGTTCCGAGGTATCGCCGGTGCCGCAGCTTGAACCGACATGCGCGGCGGGAGTGGCGGCCGGTTCCGCTACGTTGCGGCTAAAGGCTCCGCGGGCGCTGGCCGCGGGCGAATTGGTGATGGCCTTGGCTTCCGCCAGATGGCCCTTGCCGATGCTCGTGCCGTTGAAAGCGCGGGTGACGAGCGCGGGCGAGGCCGGATACGGCTTGGGCTTGGCGCCGAAGTTATATTTGAAATTCTTCCAGTTATCGCCGGACTGGTAATTCGTGCCGAGCGCGCCGCTCGGATCGTAACCGCAATGGACCATGCAATGTTCGCAACGCGGATCGCGCGCGACGCCATTCACGACGCCATACTTTTCCCACTGCACCTTGGAGAGCATCTCCTGGTAGCCGCCGTAGTGGCCATCCGTCATCAGATAGCACGGCGCTTTCCAGCCCTTGACGTTGTACGTCGGGATGGCCCAGGCGGTACAGGTGAGTTCGCGTTTGCCGGCGAGAAATTCCTGGTACACCGGCGTGCCGAAGATGGTGAAGGCCTTGCCCCATTCCTGGATCTTGGCGAACTTCTGGCGCGTCATGTCGCGCGTGAGGAAAAATTGTTTCGGATCTTTGCCGAGCCGCTTGACCATGTCCTTCTTGGCGGCGTCGTAATCGTAACCGGGCGAGATGGTGTGGCCATCCACTTCCAGGGAGCTGAGGTACTTGAACATGTCCTCGATCTCCTGCACATCCGTCTCCTTATACACGGTGGTGTTCGTGGCCACCTGGTAGCCGAGAACCTTGGCCATCTTGATGGCCTCGATGCATTCCTTGAACACGCCTTCGCGTTCCACGATCAGATCATGCGTGAATTCCAGGCCGTCCACGTGCACGTTCCAGTACATCCATTTGGTCGGGCGGATGACGACTTTTTTCTTTGCGGCGTCATCGGATTTGCGGATGGTTTCCGCTTCCTTGTCCGTGATCAATTTGCCGTCCAGCAAAGCCTTGAGCTTGGACTCGATCGCCGGGGAATAAACTGCGGCGAGATAATCGCGCATCTTTTTGCGCATGAACATGCCGTTCGTGCAGATGTACAGCACGCGGCCCTGTTCGAGCAGGCCGGCGATGAGTTCCTCGATCTTGGGGTAAATGAGCGGTTCACCGCCGCAGATGGACACCATGGGCGCATCGCATTCCATCGCCGCCTGGAGACATTGTTCGAGCGGAACCATGTCCTTGAGGGAGGTGGAATATTCGCGGATACGGCCACAGCCGGTGCAGGTGAGATTGCACGTGTGCAACGGTTCAAGTTGCAGCACCATCGCAAATTTCGGGGTCTTCTTGAGCTTGTGTTTGACGATGTGGCTGGCGATTTTCTTCGTCAGCGCGAATGGGAAACGCATAATGTTTTAACGGACAGAAACTATTTCAACCGGGGCCGGACCGGCGGGGACCTGACCGACCGGGGTCAGAAGGTGCACCGCTGCCACCGAATTAGTCGTGGCCGGCGCGTCGTTTTTGAGGATTCCCGGCAGGAAAAAATCCAGCGGGGAGACCGACCGGCTGGCACTGATGCCGCCGCAACCTGCCGTGACCAGGGCGAGCGAGGCCGCCAGGCCGCAAAGGCAGATAAATTTCGGATTCAATCTCACTTGCGAAGTATAAAACACTTCTGCACGATGGCAACTGCAATTTGCCATTTACATGCCGCCGCTCAAGTCATGCCGGGAGATATTTTTCACGCTCCTTATTATCCTGGCGGCAGTTCCCCACATATTCGGACAACTTACTACCAACCAGCTCTTTCGCGAGCGCACACGCCAGGATTTTCTCTTCTGGCAAACAAATTATAACGTCGCTCCCGGCAAGCTCACCAATTGCTGGCAATTCAGCCGCGTCTGTTTCGACTGGGCGGACTTTGCCACGAACGACACCCAGCGCGCAGATGTCGCCAGACTGGGCTGCGACGCCGCCCGCCAGTTGATCATGCTCAGTTCGAATTTCGCCGCCGGCCATTATTACCTCGCCATGAACGACGGCCAGCTCGCGGAAGCGGTGGAACCATCGCTCCAGGCCTTTCATCTGGTGAACGAACTGGAACGCGAATTCAAAGTCACCGCTACGCTCGATCCGCATTTCGATCACGCCGGACCCGCGCGCAATCTCGGCCTGCTCTATCGTGATGCACCCGTCTGGCCGCTCAGCGTGGGCAGCAAACGCAAGGCCCGCGACTATCTCGAACAAGCCGTATCGCTGGATCCTGTCTACCCCGGCAATCTGCTCAACCTCGCCGAGACGCACATGCAATGGCATGAATTCGACAAGGCCCGCACCGACTTGCAAAGTCTGGAAACCATTTGGCCCACCGCGAAGACAAAATTCACCGGCACCAATTGGGACGCCGATTGGAGCGATTGGACGATGCATCGCGCGGCCGCGCGGACTTTATTTCAAACCAATATCGGCTACCCGCCTTGAATTTTTCCAAAAGCCGCCTTGCAGATCATTCCCGCATGTTCCCGGAAATGCTTCCGGATTGTAACATTTTGTCTGGTGCAAAATTCCGAACATGAACTAGTATGCAGAAAAGCTGGTAAACAGGTCATGGCAAAAAAAATACTTGCCGCGTTGAGTGATTCCACCGTGTTTCTGCGGGAATGGATCGCCAACCCGCAGCGCACCGGCGCAGTCGCTCCCAGTTCTCCCCAACTGGGCGCCGCCATGGCGCGCTGGCTGCCGCGCAATCCGGACAGTTACGTGCTGGAGCTGGGCCCCGGAACCGGCGCCGTGACGGATGCGCTGCTGAAGTACGGCCTGCACGAAGACCGGCTCGTGGCCATCGAACACAATCCCAACCTGGCCAAGCTGCTCCACAAACGTTTTCCCAAAGCGCAGATCATCCACGGCGATGCCTGGGACCTGGATCAACTGCTGTGCGATTGCCCGCGCCCGGTCGAAAAAGTGGGCGCCGTCATCTCCAGCCTGCCGCTCTTGAATTTCCCGAAAGAAAAAGCCGATGACCTGGCCCGCAAGATCCGCGGCATTCTCGAACCGCGCGGCCGCTGGGTCCAATATAGCTATCAGATCATCAAAGACCGCAGCCGCGGCTCGGATGATTTCAAGCTCGTCGCCTCCAAGATCGTGTGGTTCAACATTCCCCCTGCCCGCGTCAGCGTGTTTCAGAAGTAAATATTTCGCAGAAACTGCAAAATAGTCGGGCGCTCTCCGTTAAAAGACAAAAAAAAGAACCCGGACACTACTCCGGGTTCTTCAACAACACTTTTAAATTTTTGATTGATGCTGCACTTACACCAACGAGATTAGAATACCATGACCCCGGTTTACCGCATGTCACCAGTTGTGGGTACAAATGGAAAATCCACTTTTTGCCCGTTTTAAGGCCCCGCTTTTGAAGAATAATTCCCGCCTAGATCGATGGCTGACCACCACTCGGTTTGGCCATGATATCCAAGGCTATCGCCGCTTTCACCGCGCTGACTGGCGATGTCACCGGCCACACGTTTAAGAAGGTGATTTGCCGGAAAGCTTCGCCTCCCTCGTGATGCAACCACGCATAGCAATGCGTCGCTTTGGGGTGATCTTCCAGCTCAAATACCTCCACGTCACCTTTCCATAGAGTTTTTCCCTGAAATTCCTCCTCCACATAAATGGTATCACGATGCGTCGCGCTGCATTTATGCCTCTGCTGGATGGCTACTTGCAAAACCGGTATTTGGTCACGCTTGGCTGACATCAAACAACTTTTCTCACGGCAATTTTCCTAACTGCTTGATTTTAAGCAAGAAAAGCACCACATCCCAACCGTCTCTTTCATTGGGGTTTGGGCATGAAACCGTTAAAAGCATTGCATTCTGCACCGTCAGCCCATGCATTTTGCCTGCTCGCACTCTTCCGCCGCCTTTCCTTGACCTCCTCCCGCAAAATCGCTAGACCATGCGCCACACTTTATTATGGCAACCAAATCCATCATCAAACCCGCGAAGTCACCCACCGCCGTCGGCCCCTACAATCACGCTGTCCGCGTGGGCGACCTCCTCTTCTGCGCCGGCCAGATCCCCATTGATCCCAAGGACGGCAACCTCGTCGAAGGCGATATCAAAGTCCAGACCGACCGCGTCCTCCAAAACGTGAAAGCCATCCTCGATGACCAAGGCCTCACCTTTGCGAACGTCGTGAAATCCACCGTCTTCCTGACCGACCTCGCGAACTTCGCCGGCATGAACGAGATCTACGCGAAATATTTCACCGAAAATTTCCCCGCCCGTTCCACCATCCAGGTCGCCGGCCTGCCCAAGGCCGCCAGCGTGGAGATCGAAGTGATCGCCCACTTCTAAGAACGTACGGCAAATTTAAAATCGAATGGCACCGGGGCAAGCCGGTGCCATTTTTATTTAAATTCGGAGGGACGAGTTCTGCCACCGATCATCGGTCGAGTCCCAAATTAAAACTCAGACTATTGCCGCCGCTCAGCGGCCTCGCATCGACTCATCCAGCCAGCGCGCATTCTCCACGTATTGCCGCGCCGCCACCGGGTCCGATTGATTCCATTCCTCCAGCACTTTTCGCATAGAAATCTGCTGCTCCGCCCGGTCGCTGATATTTTCCACCCATTGCATCGCCACCTCCGGCGGCCGATTCGCGCTGTCCGTGTGCGCGATCATCGCCGTCACACCCGCGTCAAACTCGCCACCCGCCGGCAATGTGTTCAACCAATCCGCCAGCGCCGCCGGATCCTGCAAACTCCAGTTCTGCACCGCCCGGTTCAAGGCGTAATCCCGGTCCTTGCCCGCCGTCAACGTCACCGCGTACGCCGCCAGCCCGGCCGGGTCGCGATCATTCCACGTCGCCGCTGTTTGTTGAAAAGCCGCCTCGCGCAATTGCGGATCTGCGATCGCCGCCACCGCGCTCATCGCCGCCTGCGGCTCACTCTGCGCCCAGCAATGGAAAACCGCGTTCACGGAATTCTCCATGTCCTTGGACGCCGCGCCGTTGATGAACCCCACCGCATCTTGAAATTTTCCATCCGCGCTCAATGCCCCCGCCAACATCGCCGCGTACGCGCCGCCGCTGTCCGGATCATCCACCAATAACTGCCGCACCACTTGCATTGCCGCCGCCGGCTGGCTCGCCGCGCCCGTCAACGCCGCGCGCATCGCCGCGTCCCGGTCCGTCGCATTCACCAGCACCCAGTTCACCACCGAACTCGGATCCACCTCGCCCCACGCCCGCAAACTCACCAGCAACATCCGCTGGCGCAACCCCGCATCCGCCTGCGCCGCCACCCACACCAGCGCCTGCTGCGGCGACCGCGATACCACCCTCCGCGCCAGCCGCAAAAGTTCATCATCCGAAACTCCCGCCGCCGGCTGCGAAAATTCTTCCGCCGTCGCAACTATCGGCGTCGTCGAAACCACCTGCGCCTCCGCCACCATTTCCTTCGGCGTATCAACCACCGCCCGACGCGGTGCCGCCACTCGACTAGACCACAACATCGCCGCGATCACGACACTTCCCAACATCGCAGCTAACAAAAATCTAATTTTAAATCGTCCCCGCATTAAATGTAGAATCGCTTCATTTCAAAAAACCGTGATCACCACCATCGGCAGGTAGGGACAGACCGCTGGGCTGTCCGCTGGCAACGCAGTTGCCACCTGTGGCACAAACTTACATATCCGCGTCACAAACCCACCGCTCCGTTCCCGTTCTTCTGTAGCGGCGGTCTATGACCGCCGTCCCCACGTAAATAACACCCTTCACATCAGCCCGCCGCGGGCCTCAGAGGGCCCGCGGCGGTTCGTTACCTCCCTGAATCACATCAACTCGTTAGCTAGTTATCCAGTTCCACGCAGTCGTAACCCCACGAGGCGCTCAGCCACGGGCCGAGATCCGTCGTGCCGCTGATCGGCGAGATCACGATCGTATTCGCACCCGTCACAAAATCCGCCGCCGGAATGCTCCAGGTCCACGTCGTGTTGTTGCCGCGATACGTACCCGTCGTGAAACAACGATCCCCCGGCTGCGTCGGCGCACCCGGATTCGTCGTCGTATGACCGTTCACCGTGATCGATGGCCGGCCGCCGCCGTAACCATCCGTCGCGCCGATCTTCACCGTGTGCGCCGCGCCCGCCTGCGCCGCCGTCAATGTGAAGTTGATCGTCGTCGGGCTGTTCGTGCCGCGGAATTGCACCGCCGGGAAACTGCCCACCGAGCTGCTCCCCACCGTGTACGTCACCGGACCCCAATGCGTGTTCCGCACATCCTGCGGATGCCGGTTCATGATGTTCGCGCCGTTCAGGAATTCCAGCGGCGTGCCGTCCCAGTCGCCGATGCGCCAGATCGTCGCCGTCGTGCTCGGATCACCCGTGATCGTGATCGTATGCACCGTCGTCGCCGTATTTGCCGTCACCGCTACGCTCCCCGTCCACACCGCCAGCTCGTTCTTGTAGATCACCATCGAGTACGTGCCCGGCTTCATATTGAAACATTCGCCGCCGCCCGTGGAATTCAACGTCGCCCAATATTGCGCGGTCGTGTTCGCAAAACCCATGTAGTACGTGTACGCCGTATTCATGCCGCTCAAGCCGTTCAAGACCACGCGACCGCGCGCCGCTGTGCCCACGTAACCCGTCAAACCCAGGTTCGCGATGAAACTCATGTCCGGCACCGCCGGCGTCCCACCCGTCGTGAAACAAAACGCATACGGCCCGTGCAACACATTCACGCGATCACCCTCCACCGTCCCGTCGATGGTGATCTCGATATGATGACCCGAGTTCATGTAATTATAGATTTCCTGGTCCGACCCCGTGCCGTCGCCCTGGTTCTCGATGTCGCGCACGAACGGTCCACCCGTGCTGCTCTCCCGCGTGCCGAACGCGGTGAACACACCCACGCCCGTGCCCGTCGCGCCTTTCACCGTCAGATCCTTCGCGCGTTCACTGCCATAATATTTGGACGTCGTCTGCCCGTTGCTGTGGCCGAACACATCCGAGCTTTCGATCGCGCCCGTGTTCCCGTTATTGTTGGAATCCGCCGGTCCGTTCGGCAGCACGTTATATTGGCCGCGGAAGATATAGCGCAGCTCACCCACCGTCGGCTCCATCGTCGGGTACGTGGCCATATAGATGTTATCCACGCCGCTTTGCACGATGTAATAATGCGTCATGTTGCCGAACTCCGCCGCTGTCGAAACGCACTTGATCACGATCACCGTCCCGCCGTTCGTCGTCGCCGTCACCGATGACGCACTCAGACCCGATGCGATGCAAGACGCCTTGCTCGTGTCATTCAACTCCGTGCCCTTGTATTTGCAGGAACTCATGTCCCCTGCCGATGTGATCGTGAAGACCAGGTTGCCCCCGTTGTTCACGATGAATCCGCCGCCGCTCGGCGTCGCCCCAAAAGCCGCGTGCGCGTTTGGCGTCATCGCCAGCATGGCCGCCGTCACCAGGCCTGAGAGGGTTGATAGAAACCGTGCACCCCGCACGGAACAACTCGAATGGATCAGTTTTGATTTCATTATTTGGTTGGAATGAGGAAAGCCCGCGCCCAAGACACGCCCGTGCCGTGCGGGAAATTTCCAGTGGAATGGTTCACTGGCAACAATCGCAAAACTCCGCCCCTTGAACATCGCCAATTCTGATGATATGTCCCAAAATCAGCCTCCTTGCAAAAAGCCCGCCTGTCACTTTTTGAATTTTTTAAATCCGTCACCAACAACTATATTTACAGTCAGACCGCGCCACCACCCGGTGAACGTGAACCAATTCTGGGTGGCACAGGCCTCTGGCCTGTCGTTTTGGGCGTCCCGCCCAAAACCGTCGAGCGACGTGACCAGATCTTCAATTCCCGCACTTTAAGCAATTCCTCTCAACACATTCACCCATCCAAAAATCCCTGCCAAGTTTCACTCGCCATCTGGATCAACCGTTAATCCGTTGTAAAACATTTCCAAATTGTCCGCAATCGACATCAGATACGGCTTTTCAGCATATTGCGGACCCGGCTGGGGATTTTCCGCCGGCTCCCACAAATCGCGGTCCTTCCAAAAAACGGTTTCGGTGGATGCATCAGTCCGCACCACCACCTGATTGCCAAACAGATCACCGGCAATCGGCATGATACCTAGATCTGAGTCCTCATTTAATAAAGCATAGGCCTTCGTTAAACTGCATGGAGCATACGGTGTCACGCCATATAATGTTAGAACCAAGACACCCGAACTATTTTTATATTCATGATGATATAACTCAAACGAACGCGGAACGGGATAAACCCTATTTTGCCTGTCAGGAAATCCGCCATTCCACCGCAAACAAAATTCCACAAAAGCAGGCTGAAATCGAAAACCAAGCTTGCCTTCACAGGACTTTATTTCTTCCAACGTCGCCAAGTCAGGCGGCTGTTTGGTAAATGATAAATTTCGAATCATAAAAAGTCCGTTTTTAAAAACTCTGCAATTTTCAGCCTGCTAAAATTCGCGCCGCCTCCTTCTTCCAATCAATTTCGTCTTTGACAATAAATCCAACAAGCTCCAGCACTGACTTACCTTGTAAATAACGGTCAATTGTCGCTTCAACAAGCGGGCCAATGTCTTGAAGACTTTTATTTTTGTAATGAATCCCGATGGCTGGGTAGCTGCCCATGTACGTGACACAAATCACGTCAAATTCTACTTTGTCCAGATACTCTTCAAACTCCAGCCGCAAAAGACCGCAAAGCCAGGTCAAGATGGCAACAGCAAAAACATCGTGAATTGGATGCGAGAACAGCGCATCAAGCATACGGGGTTCGATCACTTGATAACCTTTACTCATAAAATAGTCAGGTCTTTGTCATATACTATTTCTTGCAGAATATTTTCAACGGACGGTAAAGCAACGTTACACATCCGCACATCCGCAGCGCCAGCCTGTGAGCGTGAATCAATCCTAGGTGGCACAGGCCTCCGGCCTGTCGTTTTGGGCGTCCCGCCCAAAACCGTCGAGCGATGTTACCAGATCTCCGATTTCCGCACTTTAAATAATTCCTCTCCACGCATTCACCCATCCAAAAATCCATTTAGCCATCAATTCTGATCCTACTTCTGCCAACCAGCCTCAGTGACATAATTACTGGTACCAATCGTCACGACAATCTTGCCATTGACCATGGCCATTCCCGATATTTTATCATCCCCATGATCTGGTTTGGGTATGTGAAAGAGTTCATACACGTCGTTATGAAGTGAATTTACTTGTAGACCATTTGTGCCGCGTACCAGATAAACATTTCGCCGACCTGCGTCGGTGCAAAGATAAACTCCGAATCGATCAATCTGCACCGGGAATAGTTCGACCGGCGCATTGCTTAACGTCGTCACCGGAACAGATGCTGCTTGAGGAATGGCAGCTTTAAGTGAAGCACTGGCTTCCTCCCTTTGCACTGCCATCATGGTGGCTGCAAACCGTTCGCCCATTTTCTGCTGCGCCGCCGCATCAAAATGCAAGTGATCGCCCTTGTCACCCAGCCCCGCCGAATCGGCATAACCGGCATGAGGCACCACCGCCGGAATGTGTTTCAAGGCTGCGCGCACCACGTTCACATACGGATGCTTATCCACCGGCAAAAATTCACCCAATTGCCCGACCACGATCGGCAGCTCCGGCGCGCCCAGGTCCGTGCGCAGATCTTTGAACATCTGCCCCAGCCGCGCTTCGTACGTCTCCGCATTCTTCTGGCCGTCAGAATCCGACTCCCCTTGATGCCACAACACACCTCGAATCGTACCCACCTGCCCCGCCCGCTTGGCCATCACAAGCGCTCTGTCATAAAGATCGCCGCCCTTCACCCATCGACGCAACGGCGTACCACCCACCGCACAAGGCACCAACCCGATCGTGATGTTCGGATCGGTCTTCACCATTTCCAGCGCGAACGGAATTCCCGGTCCCGCCCCCGGCTCGATGCGCCCTTCCTTGGGATGAATCGGATCCCTGGCCACCACCCACTCGCCATTGGTATTCATCGCCAGCACCCGCGGGTTATCCACCTGCGTCGAGAGCATCCGCGTATCCCGCCCCGCCATGTTCGACTGCCCCATCAACAGGTAAATATGAAACCGGCTCTTATCCGCCGGCGGTGTGGCCAAGACCGGTGCCACCGCGACCGTCTGCGCACCCGCCGCCAGCGCCATCCCAAGAAAAAGAATGCCGACCTTTAAAAACGAGGACATGCCCGATACTAGGAAATTCCCAACCCCCTCAACAACACGTTTCCCCCAAACCCACCAGAAAAAAATGTCGATGCGAATTACCCTTACACACAGCCTGTATTGGCTGGTTTGTAAGGTTCAATTGCCCGCGGGTCGCATTTCCAGGCAACGCTCTCGGTTATAGCATGAAGAATAAAAGCCACTGCCGCTTTCGCCCTATGCATCTGCTTTGAAAAAAAATGTTCTCCAGTGACGTTTCTAAAATGGTTGCAGTCATCACCGAAGATCATTTGAAAATTGAGAGTTAAAGACTTCCAATAATCTACTTAGTAGCCGGGACAGCGCTCCGTGGTGGGAAAGGCGTTGGGCTGTTCAGTCAGAAGTAGGCGAGCTTAAAAAATGTTCGAAACCGAGAAGCTATCCCAGTGCTCGTTCTTCCCATTGGCACCACGGGTGCTATGGTTGGCGTGTAAGGTTCAACTTCATTTGAAAGAATAATACATAGCCTGACTCCAGGTGTGACCCAATCGTTCTTGCTTGAGAAAAGGATACTTCTGCGCCAACTGTTTCTTGGCTTCCGCGTCCGCCATCTTTTTATCTCTCACCTGCCCGGCAAGTGAGAGGGAAAAAGCCTCAATTTCCTTACATTCGGCTTTCAACTCCGAGAATTTCACCGAGTCAACCTCCGGCAAAATTTCAAGCCAGCGTTCCTCAATGGGGATGCGACGGCGGGGGCCAAATTGCTGAAATTCAGCGAACACTTTGTCGAATTGTTCTGGTGTAATGCTCATTTTAGCGTCCCCCGTGATGACGTTGACGACGTTTGGATTGTTGAGGAGAGTCGGATATTCAGTTCTTGATATTCGCGTATTCCATCCAATGGGCCTATCAACCATCAACTTTTTACCATCAACTCCCCACCGGCACCACATTTGTCGGCTTGGCGGGGACTAGCCCGTGTTTGGCCAGAACCGCTTTCAACTTTTCAACATCGGGCGGCCCGTCCGCATTCACGATGGCTCCCGCCTCCTTGAAGAAATCCGCCCCCAGAAGCGCTGGAGTGATGACTGCCAGCGCCTTCGCGTCGGTCTGTTTCAAGTTGTTGAAACCATGAACCACTCCGCGCGCCACAAAACAAGATTCACCCGGGCCAATATCCACCGGTTTTCCCGCGACGGTGAACGTCAGCACACCTTCCAGTCCGTAGATGGTCTCATCGTAATGCTCGTGTGAATGCGGCAGCGGCACCTTCGCCCCCACCGGCACCATGAATTCAAACATCGCCACCGAACCATTCGTGTCGCCCGCTTCCAACAGGAATTTGATCTCCAATTGCCCGACCTGGATGATTTCATTTTTCATAAAAGAAGTACTTCTTATCTTTTCAGAAATTTTTCAATCAACTGACACTGCGTATCGAGTTTACTTCTAAAATTCAGGTTTAAAGTTAGGGTCAACCCAAACCTTTTTTACCTGACCCGGCTTAAGTTGAATCTACTTGGGGTCAAACGGCTGCAACATCTCAATAAATCCGGAAAAGGAATCCGCTAATTTTGTATCATTATCCACCTCATGGTCCCAAAAGAAAATCGCTCCCGTGTCAGGATTCAGATAGACGAAATTTCCTCCAGTTGCCTCGGCGATGAGTACGACATTTTTTGGCAAACCTTCGATCGTCCCGGCCATTTGCTCACACTCGTCAGCCGAAATGAACCGCTCCACGCGGGCATCGTTATTTTTGCTGATCTGAAATAGATTGTCAGGCGGCGCGGCGCCGTCATGTGCTTGTAAAAATGCAATATAACTTTGCGGCAAACGCTTTTCAAACCTGTTCTCCAGATTGGAAAGCGTATCGGCCGAAACCCCTTTGGTCCTGGGAATTAAGATGCTCATTTTTCATATCCTCTATTACGATTAATTGCCACACCCACCGTTGTATTATTTGGTGGTTTCATGAAATGGCATTGTCGATAGGGCTTTTTACCAATCTTTCAATTTCGATGCAACAGGTGGCTCATGGGTCTAGGCGGGCTTAAAAAATGTTCGTAGCCGAGAAGCCATCCCTGTGCTCATTTTTCCCATTGGCATCACGGGTGCCATGGTTGGCGCGTCGAGTTCATTTTCATGTGTCCATGTGTAATGGTGCATTGAAATAGCTGATTTGCTTAATCGTCTCAGCAGACAGAGAAAGCAAAGGCTGCTCATCATCGTTTTGAGCCGCACAAAAGACAAAGACGATTTTCAATTCCTGCTCTTTAACATAATTCATTATTATTTGGCGCTTCGGCCAAATTACGCCGAGCAAAAGCTGAAAGACTTCGTCTGAATTGCCCGCCCGGACTTTTGGAGTCTTCACAGTCCATGACGAATGAGGCACAGGCGGTCGCTTTCCTGGCCTAATTTCCCCTTCCGTCAACACCTCTGTTGGTTCAACCCCAAAATGAGCGGTGCAGTCGAAGGGACTAAACTTCATTCCCGTTGCCACAAACCATGCGGACATTGTTGGGGAGGCTTTTTTCGTTCTGTTAATCCTCTAAAAGTATAAAGGGGTCATAAAGGGGTCATAAAGGGGTCAGTTCTTAATATTGTCATATCCTATATCTGCTTCTTTTCATTTTTCGCCAAAACCCGCAGCCTTCAACTTTTAACCTGCAACTTCGATTGCTTTCGTGCATGCAACTGACGTATCCAACCAACTTTTGTGTTCACGTACTCAATTGTCTGATCTCTGTCCGCATCTTCCCGGCTGAAAATTTTAACCGTCGCCAGAGGTAAAATTGCTTTCAATCTACCCACCCCGGCAGATGTGACTTTTGTGTTGACCAGCCTCATCTCAACCAGGTCTCTGTTGAGCCCGATCCGGGCAGCAATTTTCTCCAAAACGCCGACTAAATTGTCGTTAAAATCTCTGACGGGCCAAACTACACAGATAATTTTGCCATCTTCAAATCTGAGAAAATCATTATGTGAAAGAAACGCTCGTCGAAAAATATAAACCCATGCCTCGTGCCAATTCTTGCATTCTTTGTACGTCCTCCGGATTTCCGGCTCCATACCCGACACTCTCTCCGCTTTGATCTGAGCAACTGCATCCGCAACCTCTGGAAACAATTTTGCAACTTCTTCCAAACTGGTTTTCATGATTACTTATCTGCACCTTTTGCCATAAATGTTTCCGTTTTGGAAAGTAAATCTTAATAGGTTCCGCTAATTCTTCCCCAACACGAAAATTCTTCCCTCCCATTTTGGTTTCGCCCAAACTCACAGTTTCTGATGAAGTCGCCTGAAAAAACCTGTTGGCCTGCCACACCGCACGCCCGCAAAAATTTGATCCCAGCCCCGTGAACGCCATCTATCTGTTGATCGGTCTCGCCATCGGCGCCGCCTTGGGCGCGCTCATCGGCTGGCTGCTGGCCGCCCGCAAGACTGCGGCCGCCCCCGCGGATGCCCGGCTCGAAAACGAACTTCGCCAGCAAGTCGCCCAGCGCGAGACCGAGCTCGCCCAGGTCCGCGAACAATTTTCCGCCGCCAAATCCTCCGTCGCCACCGCCCAGGCCGGCCAGGCCGCCGCCGAAAAGATTCTCGCTGAACAAAAACAGATCCACGATCAATCCCTCCGCGAGGCCAAGGCCGCGCAGGACAAGGCCCTCGCCGATCTGCGCGATACCTTCAAGGCCCTCAGCGCCGATGCGCTCAAGCAATCCGCGCCGGAATTCCTCCGCCTCGCCGAACAATCCTTCGGCAAATTCCAGGAGACCGCCAAGGGCGATCTCGCCCAGCGCCAGGAAGCCATCAAGGGCCTCGTCGAGCCGCTCAAGCAGCAGCTCGATATCTACCAGAAAAATCTCCAATCCAGCAGCACCGCCCAGTCCACCACCCTCGGCGAAGTGAAGAAGCAGCTTGAACTGCTCTCGCAACAAAGCACCACGCTCGCCAACGAGACCCAGCAGTTCCGCCTCGTCCTGCATTCCAACCAGGCGCGCGGTCGCTGGGGCGAGGAAACCCTGCGCCGCGT
>Ga0206948_1092_pt1 | contig 23821 bp, 18 predicted proteins | sample Alteio_BWOrgHeat_FD_153236 | JGI IMG/M metagenome (GOLD analysis project Ga0206948, IMG submission 153236) | Enriched cells from forest soil in Barre Woods Harvard Forest LTER site, Petersham, Massachusetts, United States -... | ecosystem: Environmental > Terrestrial > Soil > Temperate forest > O... | reverse complement strand
CTGACGCCCCTAATTTTCTCCCTGCGGATACTGGTCGATATTGAATAATCGATATCACCGTGGCATCGTGTAGGCATGGGACATTTAGTGAAGCAATCCAGCAAGAGGATCAGGGCCCGCGTTTCTGACAATGTGCGAGGCACGCGGAGACAGACAGAGGAATTTTTTGGCGCGGCGATCATCCGGCTCTCACCAAAGGATGCTCGCAAGGTGCTAACCTTGATCAACAATCCGCCAAAACCTAACAATCGCCTGAAGGACGCGGTCAAAGCATTCAAGGATACGGTGCGGGGAAATTAGAAACTATGCGCCCGGGACAAGGTCAGCCAAATCAGCTTGAGTGTGCGATCCTCGAACGGATCGCCAAGGATGAGCCTTGGCTGCAGGGGCCGTTCCATTCTTTGCAGGTGCTCAGCCGGGAATATACGGGCGTTGGTGGCTACACGAACTTTCTTTGCGACCAGGCCGAGGCGCCCGGCGATCCTTACCCCGGACTCAAGCCGTTGATCCGCCTACCCGGAGTTCCGAATGGGATGGGCGCGGTTCTTTGGTGTCATGGCGTTTATCCGGCATCTTTGGAACTTTTTACTTATGGCGATGATGCGTGGGACGGGACTTTTGAGGGTTTTAGTTTTGAGGAGAATGGCCGATGATCGGCAACAACCGATGATCGGTACCAGCCAATGATTGGCGTCTGTGGATTGGGACCGGGAGTGGAATGGCGCGGCGATGCTATTCTCCGGCGCGGGCTTGCTGGGCGAGCGCGGCTTCGGCGCGCAAGAGGTCGTGCAGGGTGACGAGGCCGATCACGTCGCCAGCCGGGCGGTCCAGCACGACTACGAAATGTGTTTCGGATTCGATCAGCGATAATTGCAAGGCCGCGACGGTCTGTTCCCGGAGGGCCACGGTGGCTGGTGAAAGGATGGGTGCGCGGTTCTGCGCCATGGCCGTCTCCGCTTCTTTGCGGGTGAGCACGCCGGCGAGTTGACCATCGCGGACGACGGGGAATTGATGGTAGGGATGTTCTTGAAGCAACTTTGCCAGGGTAGCTGCCGTCAGTTCTTTCACGATGACCGGTTGGAAATTGGCGATAGCCGATACGGGCATTTCCTGCCAGCTCTGCAGGTCGCGGGGCGGGCGGACATGTTCCAACCGGTGGCCGTCCTGGGTCAGCAGGGTGTCGTAAAAATTTTCCCGGTTCAGCTTCCGGCTGATGGCCTGGCTCACGAGCGCGCCGAGCATGAGCGCGGGCACGAGTCCGAATTCGTGGGTCATCTCGAAGACGATCAAGATGCCGGTCACGGGTGCGAACACGACGGCGCCCAGGCAGGCGCTCATGCCCACCACGGCGAGCGTGAGCAGGTCGCCATGTGACACCGGGAATTCCAGGTTCAACACGCCCGCGACGGTGACTCCCAGCATGCCGCCAAAAAACAAGGTCGGCGAAAAGATGCCGCCGCAACCGCCAAATCCGTAGCAACAGAAGGTGGCCACGAATTTTGCCAGCAATAACACGGCGGCCAATTGCCAGGCGAGGTTGCCGGCCAGCGCGTTGGAGAGATCATCGTAGCCGAGGCTGAACACGCCCAGATGTCCGGTGCGCCAGAAGATGAGCGAACCCAGCACCCAGGTGATGAACGCGCCGATCGCGGGTATAGACCAGGCAGGCAGAGCGGTCAGGCGTTTGGCGCGCGCGCGCAATCCGAGCGAGGCGCGTTGAAAATAAACGCCGATCAAGCTGGCGAGCGCCGCGACCACCGGGGTCATCACATACGCCACCCAAGTGGGGGATTCCACGCCGGTGAGGGTGAAGGACGGTTGCTTGCCGATGATGCCATGCACCACCAGTGCGCCGAGCACGGAAGCCAGAAGTACCGCGCCTAAAAACCGGCTGTTCAAATCGCCGATGATCTCTTCCAGCACAAAGGTGGTGGCGGCCAACGGAGTATTGAAAGCGGCGGCCAGTCCGGCGGCGGCGCCAGCGGCAGCGGGTGCCCGGCGGCTTTGCTTCGCCTCGCCCATCAATGCGGCCAGATTTGATCCGACCGCGCCCGCCAGTTGCACACTTGGTCCTTCGCGTCCGAGGCTAGACCCGCCGCCGATGCTGAGGATGCCAGCCACGAACTTCACCCAAATGACGCGGGCGGGCACGAAACCAAAATCTTTCCAGAACGCCAGTTTCAACTGGGGGATGCCGCTGCCCGCCGCCTCCGGGCAAAATGAATTCAGCAGCCAGCCCACCGTGAGTGACGTGCCCAGGAGCAGAACGAGGCTGCCGCCGTAAAATATCGCGGGTGATTGATGGGACAGTTGTACCAGCCCCAGCCGATAGACCCAGGTGATGCCGGCTTGAAAGACCACCGCCGAAACGCCCGCGCCGACTCCGTAGATACAGGTGATCAAGATGCCGCGCGACCGCGCCGGCAATCGTTGCAGCAATTTCCGCCAACGCGTGAGCAAATCCATCTGTCATACTATATGAAATTTTGGCGGGATTTCCACGCGGCATTTCGGGTGATTATGATCGGCGTTTGTGGATTGGCATCGGGGGGGGTAGTCGGTTAATGGTGGAGGGGGAATCGGCAATTACCTCAGCTTTTTGTACACTTATGTTTAGATGAAATGTCATTTTACAAATATTTGCTGTTTTAATGTTAAATAATCATTTATTTATAAAAATAATTCATATAAAAATTGATTTTTGACAAAAAAAGTGCAATTATCATTTTATATGATTCATAAGCTTCTCATTGAGAACTTTTTTTCAGTGGCGGAGACTCAGGAGCTCGATTTTAAGGTGGCTGCTCATGCTCCTGATTTAGAGTGCTTCAGAACATCAAGAAGCGATTCAAATGTTAGGCTGCCCTTAGTGGTTGGAATTTATGGCACGAATGCATCAGGCAAGACTACGGCACTTCGTGCTATCACGACGACCGCTTGGTTTGTCCAACACAGCTTCACAATTCCGGCCAATAACGCGATCCCCTTTTTCAATCCTTTTGCCCATAATGATTGGTGGAGTCGTCCGACTAAGATCGTCATAGACTACGATGGCCAAATTGCCGAAAGCGCGCCTGGAGCAATTTTTCGGTACGAATTGCAAATCGGTCATCACCCCTCAAAATTCGGAAATGAGGTCGTTTTTGAGTCACTTTCTTATGCGCCAAAAGGGAAATTTCGAAAAATTTTCGAGCGAAAAAAACAAGATTTTACTTTTGGCAAGGAATTTGGGCTTACAGCCAACGATTCACGCATTCAAAGCGTACGAGCAAACGCGAGTGTAATAAGCACATTAGCGCAACTTAATCACAAACTTTCAAGCGACATAATATTGGCTGTTCGGGGATTGCAGACAAATGTTGTTGGACTTGATAAAGGCAATAACGGATTGAGCAGTGCATTGGCTTATTACGCGCAAAATACAAATTATCTTCAACGAGTAAACCGGGAACTCAGCCGTCTAGATTTAGGGCTTGAAGAAATGAAAATTGCTCCGGGCAATCCGCCAATAACTACATTCAAACACTTTGGCCTCGACTGCGATATTGTCCTTGCACAAGAATCAGCTGGAACCCGTCGCTTTATCGAGATTTTCCCGCTTCTTCAATATGTTTTAGATATTGGAGGGGTTGCTATTATTGATGAGTTGGATTCTGATATTCACGCCAATTTGGTTCCTGAACTATTTCGGTGGTTTTATGATGTGAAACGCAACCCGCATGGAGCGCAGCTTTTTTTTACTGCACATAACCCCGTAATTCTTGATGAGCTCGAGAAAGAACAAGTTTTTTTTACCGAAAAACTTAGCGGTAAACCCACTAGGATTTATGGGGCCAGTGAGATAAAGGGTTTGCGACGAGAACCAAGTTTAATGAAAAAGTATCTTTCCGGTGAATTGGGTGCGGTTCCTCATATTGGCTAACTCATGCGACAGAGGATCCAACAAAGGACGCGATTTTTTGTCGCAGTTGAAGGGGAAAGTGAACAATCGTTTGTTGCATGGTTGCAAACGTTGGCAGGCGGAAAAAATCTTCCTGTTCACCTCGACGGGGTTTTGTTGGGCGGCGGTGGCTTTAGTTCCATGCTAAAAAAGGCTGTTTCCGAACATAAAAGGCGTAGTCAGATTAAAGGAGCATACACGCATCGCTTTTTGATAGTTGATGAAGACAGAGCAGAGCAAGGAGATTGGCCAATAGAACAATTAAGGCAAGAGGCTTTGAAAAATAAGATCGTTGTTTGTATCCAACGTCCAAATCATGAGGGGTTGCTATATCGGCTAAAAGCCGGTTTTGAGCGAGATTTTGCAGAAGCACGCCAAATGGCATCGAAATTGAGAGCTCATTGGCCGACTTATGAAAAGCCTGTCAACGCTCAAAAACTTCAGAACAGATTTTCCTTGGATGATTTGCTGAGAGCGGCAACCGCTGATTCAGATTTAGCTGTATTATTACGTGCCATCGGGCTGCTATTGTAGCTTAAGACACATTTTGCAGAATTTACCATCCAAGATGATGACGGCTATGCTCAATTCCGTCTTTAAAAGCGGAAGACCGCTGCAATGCTGGTGCTGACGAAGTCGGTCCAGTACTGAGCCAGTTCTTAATCTTTGAGGGCGAAGGCGTAGGCGCCGAGGGCGATGGCGTTGCTGGTGCCGAGGCGGGTGATGCCGACGCCGACGCGTTGAATGGCGCCGTTGCGGGCGGTTTGGTTGGGGTCGGGGAATTTGGGGGTGGCTGTGAGGAAGGCTTTGCGGTCGAGGCGGTCTTCGAGGTTGAAGGCGGGGTAGGAGAGGCGCCAGAGTTTGCCGCCGTCGGGGCGGGTGTAGGCGCCGTTCATTTCTTTCATCAACGACGGTAGGAAGAATCGGCAGGCGTTGGAGAGGCCGCCGCCGATGACGGCGAGGCCATCGACGAGGGCGAGGGCGTTGGCGAGGACATCGCCAACCATTTCGCCGAGCTGGCTGAAGGATTGGACGGCGGCGTGTTTGCTGCCGGCGGCTTTGCCGCGGGCGATGCATTCGATGGTTTTAGGATCGGGGGCATCAGCCAGAGGAATGCCGGCGAGTTCGGCGTAGGAGCGGCGCACGGCGCGGATGCAGGCGCCTTCCTCGGCATTGAGGTGCGGATGAAATTTGTGGCGGAAGAGGTGGATGGCGCCGGCGGAGGAATTATCGCCGGAATGGAGGCGGCCATCCAGGACCAGGCCGCCGCCGAGCCCGGTGCCGATGGTGATGCCGAAAAGGTTTTTGAAGCGCTTGGGATTGCCGGCTTCGCGTAACAGTTCGTTGACGTGGGGTAAAAAGCCGCCGAGCGCTTCGCCATACGCAAAGAGATCGCCATCATTATTGATGGAGACGGGGATGCCGAAACGAGATTCGAGAATGGATTTCAAGGCGACGCCGCCGCGAAAGGCGGGTAGGTTGGGCAGATCGCCGATGATGCCATTGGGATAATCGGCGGGGCCGGGGAAGGCGAAGCTGATAGCGACGGGTTTTTCCGGGCAGGCAGACTGGATGCGTTCAAAGCCTTCGCAAATGGTCTTCAGACATAAATCCAAGTCTGCGCCGTGGGAGGGTAGGACGATCTGGTGGGTGATGGGGCGGCCGGTGCGCAGGGCGCGAAAGCGGAAGCTGGTCCCGCCGGCATCCAGCGTCATGACAATTCTTGGATCGTTGAACAGATCGTTCATCGCAGGCGGTCACGATGTGCGGACGAAGGCTTTCAGGGTGGCGGTGGGCTGATCCGGTTTCAGCGGGCGGATACGATATTCGCCCACGGTGGCGGGGATGATAAAGGTTTCTGCGTAATGGACGGTGAAGGGAGCAAAGGCGTTCGTAGGGCTTTCCACGACGGCGGCTTCGCCCTCGACTAGATTGATGACATTCACGCCGCCGTGGGTGTGATGAAGGACGGGCCGGGTGAACCAATGGCGGCGGGTCTCAATGAATTCGAGTTCGTGGAGGCCAGTTTTCTCCTCGCGCCAGCCATCGCCGGAGCCCAAGGGTTCGAGGCGGTTGATGAGGTTTTTTTCCAGCCAGCCGTTTTTGCGAGCCCATTCGATATTGGCGATGCCGTGGTCCAAGGAAATGGGGCGCGGCTTGCCATCCAGCCCGAGGCGGGCCCAATCCCAGAGTTTGAACGTGAAAATGTAAGGGGTGGCGCTGATCTCCAGCACGACGGAATTCGCACCGGAACAGTGGACGGTGCCGGCGGGGATGAGGAAATGATCGTGCTTGCGGGCGGGCCACTGGCAGATGTGTTGCGTGGTGGGAAAGGCCTTTCGCCCGGCTTGGGCTTCGGTGAGGTCGTGGAGGAATTCGTCTTTTTTGAGATCGCCGCGGAAGCCGAGATAGACGGAGGCGTTTTCGGCGGCATCCAGCAAGTAGTAACTCTCGTCCTGGGTGTAGGCCATGCCGAAGTGTTGGCGGATGTATTCGGCGAGGGGATGGACCTGGAGCGAGAGATTGCCGCCGCTCATGGTATCGAGCAGATCGAAGCGGATGGGGAATTCATCGCCAAAACGGGCGAACACTTTTTCACCGAGCAAGGATTGCGGCTGATAGAAGACGAGATCGAGCGCGGGGAGTTCCAGTTTGAGGCCATTGAAATCGAGCACCAAACTATTTTCCTCGGGTACGCAATCGAAGCACCAGCCGTAATTTGCGACGTCGCGAGGCAGATCGCAGACTTCTTTCATCCATTGTCCGCCCCACGGTGCGGGATCGAAAAAGGGCACGACGCGGAAGGGACGGGTCAAGGCTTGTTTCAAGCCCTGGCGGACGGCTTCGCCAGCCGCGAGTTTGGGTTCGGCAAAGCGATGGGTATCGAGAACGAAATCCCAGGCGGCGATGAGGGGACGTTTCCAGCGATCGGCGACGCGCCAGTCCACGAAGAAGGCGCGCTTGTATAACAGATTGGCGGGGTCGTGCTGATTGTCAGCGCCGAGATTGCCGGTCTCGTGACGGCGAAAGCGGTTTTGCGCCTCCCAGCGGGCGAGATCGGCGTAGACGAAGATATCGCCAGCGGCGATCTGCCGCGCGCCGCAACCGAGGATGATGACCAGGCCGGAATCGATATCGGCAACCTGCTGGCGCAGGGTGGCGAGGCGTGATGCATCAAAAAACGCGGGTAAATTTAATTCGCTGAGGAAACCGAACACGGGGTCGTTTCCGCCGAGGCAAGGTTCGACGAGCGATTGAATTTTTTCGGGAGAAAGCAATGCATCTTTCGACCACAGGATGAGTTCGGGAGCGAGTTGATCACGGAGAAGCTGATAGAGCGCGGCTTCATCGACGCCGGGATAACATTCGACGACGAGGATTTTTTTGCGGGCGGAAACTGATTGGAGAGATTTTTTTAACCGGCCGAGGCAATCCGGCCAGCCGGCGACACACGCGTCGGAAAAGCCGGCGACGGGGACGGACGGAAATTTATCGTAGTTGGAATATTTCACGGGATGTCTTCGGGCAAATGAGGTGATAGCGCGCCGGAATCAGGCGTTGGCAATATGGTATCGGCATAGAGCGCTGGCGGCGCTGGCACCGGGAAATGGAAATCAATTATTTTTGGTTCGCGATCTAAAGGCGTTTTTTAAATGCGTTGAGACTAGATATTTCCCCGGCGCATATCCAAGGTGAGGGTGAAGCGCGAGCTGACGTAATAAACCTCGGCATATTCGAAGGGGCGATTGCCGGCATCAAACACGGTGTGGCGGCGCAGCATGAGGGGCGCGGCTTTTTCCACTTCCAACAATTCGGCCTGGGCGATGCTGGCGGCGATGGCGAGAAATTCTTCCTTGGCGTGATGAGGGCGAACGCTGCTGGCGGCCTCGACGACTTCGTAGAGGGGGCGATCGAATTTTTCATCGCCTTTCAAACGCAGGCGGGGATGGAACCAGGAGGTACTTTGCAAGACGGGGAGGCCGTCCCAGCCGCGGACGCGATCCAGACGCCAGAGTTTGGTGCCGGGATCCATGTTAAGCGCTTCGCGTGCTTCGGGGCTGGCCTCCACCTGTTCGAAGGAGGTGGCGAAATTTTCGACCTTGATGCCTTTGGCAGCCATTTCGCGGGTGAAGCTGCGCCAGGCGCGGATGCCGGACTCGGCATTCTTATTGGAGACGCGGGTGCCGACGCCGGCTTTGCGTTCCAAAACACCTTCAAACACCAATTTGCTGATGCCGGAGCGGATGGTGCCGCGGCTAACGCCGAGCTCGGCGGCGAGGGCCATTTCATCCGGGAGGAGGGTGCCTTTTTGGTACTGCGGTTGACGGACGAGGTCCCGCAGCAACGTCTCCACTTGAGCACGTAACGGCACAGCGCTGTGATGATCCAAGCTCAGCATAGATATTTGACTAATTGTATAAACAATATAACGATTTGTCAATAAGCCAGTGATTTATTGGGAAAAACCTATTGACATTCTCCATAGTTAGTATAAATGTATATACAAATCAACGTGCAACTTCACCGTAAAACATCGTGCCTTCGTCGAATTGTTGGCTGGCTGTCGGCAGAGTTATTCGTTGGTTGAACACCCTAAATCCATCATCTCATGAACCAATCATTTGCTCATCCGCTCCGGGTCACGCTTTTGACCGGCTTGGCGGCTATCACCTCGATTATCGGGCCGACACCGGCGCGCGCGCTGGACGTGATCAGTCCTAATGGCACGTTGTACACGGCCATCAGCGACAACAGTCATTTCAACGACAGTTATACTTCGGCGAATCTTTTTGATTTCGACATGACGGGGATCGCGGTGGGAACTTTTATCTCCTCGGACGCGACGGAATATGCGCGGGTGGGGGATGGGACGTGCTTCGTGGCTTTTCAACTGGATCAGGTGTACACGAATATCGAGTCAATCTTTTACGCGAATCGTTTTAACACGGCGGACTTCGTGGGTGAGATCAGCATCTGGACGAGCGATACGACGGCTTTCACAGCGGCTGATCCGGGCACGAGCCCGGTGAGCGCAGTGGCGATCACCAATGACGTGAGTTTTGGCGCGGTGTGGAACGAGTATGCCTTGACCGGGGCGCTGCATGGGCAGTATTTCCTGCTGCGCCTGGATGAAAAAACTCCGGGTGGCGGGGGTAATCCGGGTGGGCGCGAATTCCGGCTGGGGCAATTCAACGCGCGTCCGCCGTCGATCACGGCGCAATCTTTGGGCAAGGAAGTCTATGCGACGGAGAACATCCGGCTAAGTGTACAGGCGACGGGGCCGGTGCCGTTGACTTATCAATGGTTCAAGGGGACAGCGATGCTTTCGGATGGCGGACGTATCTCTGGCTCGACTAACTCGCTGCTGACAATCTCCAATCTGAGCACGGCGGATACGGCTGGTTATACTTGCGTGGTGGCTAATAACTATGGCGCGGTGACGAGTGCGGTGATGAATGTGATGGTGGATAGTCTACCGACGGAACCGGTGGCGCTGGCGGTGCTATCGAATTCGCCGGCGGCTTACTGGCAGTTGGATGAATCGAGCGGCGCGACGGTGGCGGTGGAGAAAGTTGCGGGCCTGAACGGTCTTTACGGTTCTTCAGCGGGCGTGGGCGTGGCGGGACCGCAGCCGCCGGATTTTCCGGGATTTTCGACGACCAACATGGCGGTGCAGACGGCGGCGTTTGTGACGAGTTCCATCGTCTCGCTGCCACCGGTATTTTTGACCGGGGCAAATGGCGGCGAAACGATCACGGCGTGGATCTATAATGACGTGTCTGGCGGGAGCCAAAATCCGTACACGGGAATCGTTTTCTGTCGCGGCGGCTCAACGGTGGCGGGGCTGATCTGCTCGGGCGACGGGACGCAATTGGATTATCAATGGGGAGCGAACGGTTATGATTTTAATTCCGGTTTGGTTTTGCCGCCGAATCAATGGTCGTTTGTCGCGATAGTCTATCAGGCAAACAAGGTCAGCCTGTATTGCAGCTCGAATGGGATTGTCTCCCAGGCGGTGGATAACCGGAGCTGGCAGGTGCAGCAATTTGACGGCACAACGTGCATCGGGCTGGATCCGGACTTGGGTGAATCGGCGCGGACCTTTAACGGGTCGATTGATGAGGTGGCGTTGTATGATCACGCACTGAACGCATCGCAGATCAATGCGCTGTTCGCGGCGGGAAAAGGTTCGCTGACGATCGTGCCGTTGGCCATCACGACGCAGCCCGTGGCGCCGGCGCCGGTGTATCTGACGGACGCGTTTGGTTTGTCGGCAACGGTGACGGGCACGGCGCCGATATATCAATGGTATAAGAACAGCGTAGCCATCAGCGGGGCGACGAATAATGTTTATAATGTTAGTTCGGCGAAGGTGAGTGATAGCGGTAACTATTATCTAGTAGCGGCCAATCAGGCCAACAGCGTGACGAGTTCGGTGGTGGCGGTGACGGTTTCGAATTTACTTTCCCGCGCGATTGATCCGGATGGCACGTTGTACACCGGCATCAGCGATAATAATCATTTCAATGACAGTTACACGGCGGCAAATCTGTTTGATTATAACATGACGGGAATCGCGGCGGGAACGTTTATTCCCTTTGACGCGACGGAATATGCGCGGTCGGGCGACGGGGTGTGTTTCGTGGCTTTTCAACTGGATCACGTGTATACGAATATCGCGTCGATCTTTTACGCGAGCCGGTATAACACGCCGGATCTGGTTTCGAACATCGACATCTGGGTGAGCGATACATCGGCATTCACGGCGGTGGATCCGGGGACCAACCCGAACATGATGGTGCCGATCACGAAGGACATCACGACCGGCGCGGTCTATAATGAGTATTACCTGACGAGCAGCCTGCATGGACGTTACTTTCTCCTGCGGTTGGACCAGGCGAATCCGGGCACGGGAGGGAATCCGGGCGGTCGCGAATTCCGATTGGGACATTCGTTTGCGCCGGGACTGCTGAACTTCACCAAAAATGCTTCCGGCCTGACGTTCACGTGGACGGACGGAGTTTTGCAACAAGCGCCAGCAGTCACCGGGCCATGGACGACGGCCACCGGGGTGACAAGCGGCGTGCCGGTGCCAACGACGAGCACGAATACGTTCTTCCGCATCAGTTACTGAGCCAGCTATCTAATTCCGGCGGGCTTGGTGATCGATGCCAAGCCCGCCGGCCACCAGCGATGAGACTTGACGCACAATCTAAGAATGTAACGGACCGAAGAGGTTTCACCTTGATCGAGTTGCTGGTGGTGATCGCCATCATCGCGATCCTGGCGGCGATGCTACTGCCCGCGCTGGCGAAGGCGAAGGAGAAGGCGAAGCGGACTTTTTGCATCAACAACGAACATCAGATGTCGATCGGATTTCAGTTGTATACTTCCGAGTACAACGATTTTTATCCGATCCAAAACGGCTGGGCGGCGCTGGGCGGACAAACGCCGACGAATGCCGTGGTCACGGGACTGGCTGCGGTGTACGGCGGACGGGAAGCGGAAACGAACCGGCCTTTGAATGCGTACATCAAAAATGTAAACGTGTTCCATTGTCCTTCGGACAAAGGTGACGCGCTCATTCCGGGGGTGACGAGCTGCTGGGATGCGTGGGGGAACAGCTATCTGGTGGAGTGGAGCAGCTATCTGTATCGCGTGGCGGCGGTGACGGGCAGCGGCGGGAAATATGTGGCGGCGACCACGCCGATCAAAAACTCGGCGGTGGGTTTGCGGTCGTCTACCAAGATCATCCTGGGTGACTGGCCGTGGCAGGCGAACCGGAGTGATTCGGCACCGGCGGGAATATGGCATAACAATGCCGGTCAACGCAATGAAGCCATGTTGTTTGGCGACGGGCATTCGGAATTTTATAAATTCCCGGCAGATATCAGCGCGAACCAGCTCACGCTGCCTGACATGAACTATTTGTTTTGGTAATCTGCGACCGAGCCTGTTGCATCGCCCTATGTCGCAAACCAAGAAGCCGATCTCATCTTTAGAGAACACTATTGTTTTCAATCGTTTCATCCTGGTGTTGGCGGCGAGCGTCGCTTTTTTTGGCGGATTTCTTTTTGGCTACGATACGGCGGTAATCAACGGCGCGAATCAACTGCTGAAGGTTCATTTTAATCTGGATCCGGTGGCTGAAGGCATGGTGGGGGCGAGTGCGATCATCGGGTGTATTCCGGGTGCGGTGTGCGCAGGATATCTGAGCGACCGTTTTGGCCGGCGAAAAATTCTGTTTGTGTGCGCCCTTTTATACGCGTTGTCGGCGATTTTTTCGGCCATCCCGCAGACGTTCGGTGGATTTATCGCGGCGCGCTTTATCAGCGGGCTGGGGATAGGTGCATCATCGATGATTTGCCCGGTGTACATCGCTGAGATGGCCCCGGCGGCATGGCGCGGGCGGCTGGGCTCCTTGTTTCAGCTCGGGATTGTCACGGGGATATTCATCACGCTGTTCATCAATGCCATGATCCAGAGATTTGGGAATGATGCGTGGGGGGCAGCGCAAGGCTGGCGCTGGATGCTGGGGGCGGAGATGGTGCCGTCGATCATTTTTCTGGCAGTGCTTTTTTTTGTGCGTGAAAGTCCGCGGTGGCTGGCTCAATCCGGGAAGGAAGCGCAAGCGCTAGCAGGGTTGGCAGAGATCGGTGGTGAGGCGTATGCGGAGGCCGAAATGTCGGCGTTAAAAAAAGTTCTCACGACGGAGCAGGGCGGATTTATCGAACTGTTGATGCAGGGCCGTTTTCGCAGGCCTTTGATCATTGCGGTCTTTCTGATGGCGTTTTCCCAATTCAGCGGCATCAATGCCATCATGTATTATTCCACGGAAATTTTTGGGAAAGCGGGGGTGGGTGCGGGTGGGGCATTCCAGGCATCGGCCATCATCGGCCTGGTCAACCTGGTGTTCACGTTTGTGGCGATTCTATTTGTGGACAACGTGGGGCGCAGGCCGTTGCTGTTGATCGGCCTGGGGACGCAGGTGATTGCGCTGGCCGCGGTAGGCTGGATGTTTCACGCTGGCATCAACGGGGTTGGTCTTTTGGCGGCGATCTTGATTTTCATTGGCGCATTCGCCATGGCGCTTGGACCGATTCCGTGGATTCTCTGCTCAGAAATATTTCCTGCCCGCATCCGGGGGCGGGCCATGTCTCTGGCAACGTTTGTGATCTGGTCGGCGTGTTATCTGGTGGCCCAGACATTTCCAATTTTAAACAACAGCCCGATGATCGGCCCGGCGAAGACTTTTGGACTGTTTAGTGTGGCGAGTGCCATGGCTTTTGTTTTTGTCTGGTTCATCGTCAAAGAAACCAAGGGGCGCAGTCTGGAAGAAATTGAAACCGATCTTGGATCGTTCGGTAAAACTTTTTGACCCAGCAAGCTCTTACAATCTCGATATCATTTTAAAATTTACTCAAACAATATGAATCCTTCTTCAATGTTTCGATGCCTGGTGTTGGCTGGCGGCACTTTCATGTTGTGCCAGGGTGGTTTTGCGGCCGAGGCGGATCGTTCTGATGCGGCGCTGGCCCAGCAGATTTTGCAGGACAAGCGATTCGACCAGGTGGAGACGATGGCGTTGCAATTGTTGAAAGGTTTCAATGCGGGGACGTCTTACGGTGAGATTTGGATCCGCGATTTTAATACATTTATTGATGGTTCGATGCGGGTGCATTCGCAGGATGAAGTGAAGGAGCGGTTGCTGCTTTTTTTCAAGATCCAGGGTGCGGATGGGAATGTGCCGGATGGGGCGATCAAATCGGATCAGGCGAATGTGGGTTATCAATACCGGTACTCGGACCTGGCTCCCGGGTGGGCGGCGCACAAGAACACGGTGGAGACGGACCAGGAATCTTCGTTGATCCAGGCGATCAAGAAGTACATCGATGTGACGGGTGATCGTGGTTTGCTCAGCGAGCAGGTCGGCGGGCGCAGTGTGATCGCGCGCATGGATGATGCGTTGCAGTATGTCTTGAAAAACCGGTGGTCAGATAAATTTGGCCTCGTGACGGGAGCCACGACGGTGGATTGGGGCGATATGCAGGCGCAAAACGGCTGGGGCGTGGTGATCAACGAGCATACGAAGTGGGCGATCAGCATCTATGACAATGCGATGTATCTGAAGGCGATCAACGATTTTATCGCCTTGGAGCCGAAGGATTATCATTCATCGGTGAACTGGAGAAAGACGGCGGCGAAGTTGAAGAAGAGCATCCGCAACAATCTCTGGGATGCCAAAGCGAAGAAGTATATCCCGCATCTTTACCTGAACGGGAGTCCGTTCCCGGCGAATTTTGATGAGCGATCGATCTTGTACACGGGCGGAACGGCGTGTGCGATCCTGGCGGGATTGCACAGCCGGAGTGAGGTGGGAGATATCAACCGGCAATTTCTTGAGGCGATCGGGCATGAGAAGTTTGCGACGATCGGGATGACGGTGTATCCGCCGTATCCGCTGGCGGAATTTCCGGATGTGGCGCCGTACACGTATCAGAATGGCGGCGACTGGACGTGGTTCGGCGGGCGGATGATCCAGGCGTTGATCGCCAATGGGTATCCGAAGGAAGCGTATGCGGAGTTGAGTCCGATGATCGACCGGGTGCTGAAGAATCACGGATTTTTTGAATGGTATGATGTGAGGACGGGGGCGCCGAGCGGGTCGGGTGATTTTCGCGGTGAGGCAGGGGTTTTGTATGATGCGATCGAACAAATGAAGGGGTGGGCACGCCGCTGAGCGGAGGTTGCGGGCAAGGCTAAAGGCGGGAGTTAGTTGATAGCTGATAGTTGATAGGGGGACCGGAAATTCGAAAATCGAATGGCGAAATTCGAATTAATTATGCCGGAATGTTAACCACGAAATACGCTAAATACGTGAACATGGCAGAAGGCAGGAGTTAGCTGATAGTTGATGGTTGATGGAGATAAATTCAAGTGCGGCTGTCGAGCCATTTTAGTGCGCCGTCGAGATCGGTGAAGGCACCTTCGAGTTGAGCTTCGAAGGCTTCGTCCAGGAGTTTGCGGAATTGTTTGCCGGGGGTCAGGCCGCGCGCGACGAGGTGGCGGCCCTGGAGGAGGGGTTTGGGTGCGGATTCGCGGAGGCGAAGTTCATCTGCCTTGGTCCGCAATTCTGTGATGCCCGAGTGAATGGTGCGCGGTTTGGGCGGCCGGCCAAAATGGTCCGCGATCATCACGAGACAGAGTTCTTCAATGGTGGAGGGCTTTAGAGCGTTGGCGAGGCGGCGAACGCTGCGATCATTGGCGGGTTGGAGGTGGGCGAGGTGACGTTTGACCAGCGGCACGACGCGCTCCTTGATTTCGTTGGGAGCATCGATGCGGGTAAGGAAACTTTCGGCGAGCGGGCCGCCTAGTTCTTCGTGGCCCGGTGAGACGATGCGTTTTTGGCCATCGCGCTCGGCCACGTGAGTGGTCTGCGGCTTGGCAAAGTCATGGGCGAGCACGGCGAACATGAGCCCCCGGCGCGTGGTGGCATCTGCCTGGCGCCATTCGGGCAATTCGGCCAGGGCATCGCAACAGTGGCAGGTATGCGTGAAGACATCGCCTTCGGGATGCCATTCCGGGTCCTGCGGTGTGCCATCAAGGGCGGCGACTTCGGGGAAATGGCGGAGCCAGCCGGTGTCTTTGAGAAAGCGCAAACCGGCGGAGGGGCGCTGGCTCAGGGCGGCCCACTTGAACCATTCCATACCGACACGCTCGACGGCGAGCTCGGGCAAGGTATGCACGATGGAGCGACACAAGGCAACGGTCTCCGGGGCGGGGGTCAGATCGAACCGGGCAGCGAACTGCATGCCGAGCAGTACGCGCAAGGGATCTTCCACGAAAGCGGAACTGGTGTGGCGCAAGATGCGTTTCGCGAGATCTTCGCGGCCGCCGAAGAAATCGAGGTATTCACCGGCGCGCGGGTCGAACATGAGAGCGTTGATGGTGAAATCCCGCCGGCTGGCAGCGGCGCGTGGCTCGATGTTCGGATCGAACTCGACTTGAAAACCTTTGTGGCCGGCAGACATCTTGGAATCCCGGCGCGGCAGGCTGAAGTCCCATTGACCGCCGCTCTCGGCAGAGAATTTGATGACGCCAAACGATTTTCCTACGAGATCGACGCGGCCATGCGCGCTGAGTCCGCGCTCGAGGGTTTCATAATCGACGCCATAGACTTCGAGATCGAAATCCTTATGCGCCATGCCGAGGAGGGCATCGCGCACGCAGCCGCCGACGAGGTAAGCTCGCGCGAGTGCGGGGACTTGGCGCAGCAAATAGGCAAGTTCCTCGGGTAAATTCATGGTGTGTGGTGCGCTGCCGGTTTTCAGCGCACGCGAATGAGGAAAACACCCAGCACGGCAACGCGCGAGTTATTTATTGCTGCTGGAGTGAGCTTTTAGTTTTTCGGACAGCGAGCCGACGTGGCGGTAGGTATTCATGAGCAGGCCGGTGGGCGTGGTTTTGGTGCTGACATAGGCGAGTTCGCGCGGGTTGGCGCGGTCGGAAAAGAAGCGTTTGCCGCGGCCCAGCAAAACTGGGTAGACGATCAAGACAACATTGTCGACCAGCTCTTGTTCCAGCAGCACGGACGTGAGCGTGGAACTGCCCCAGAGAACCAGGTCGGGGCCGTCGGTTGATTTGAGTTTGCGAACGCCGGCGATAATGTCCGTGCCCAAGTCCTTGGCCGGGCCCCAAGCGAGGCTTTCAGGGCGGTGGGTGGCGACGTATTTGGTGGCGGCATTCAGACTGTTCGCGATGGGACTATTCCCGGCCTTGGGCCAGTACTCAGACCAGAGATCGTAGGTGCGGCGGCCCAGCAGCAGATCGAAACGGTTACCCTGTGCTTCGATGACGGCCTCCAATCCGGCCGGACTTCGGAAGAGGGTTGACCATCCCTCGCAGGCGAAGTTTTCATCGTTCTCATGCTGGATAACGCCATCCAGGGAGATGTGTTCCATGATTTTGATTTTTCGCATATGAATCGGGATGGGTTGGAGTTTTTGGCAGTGTCGCTTTTAAACGGACAATATGTATTAGGCTCGGCAAAGCTGGGCTGAATTAAATGGAAAATCAATTTCCGTTTTGGGTTTCGGTACAGGTTTGTTCAAAAGCCGTGAGACTGGAAGGCCGATTCGTTTTCCTGGTTTGCACCGGCAGTTAGTTTAAACGACCTCCTCATCCCGGCCTTCTCCTCCAAGGAGAAGGAGAAACGCTCCCAGCGTTTTTAGAAATATGCCCAACTGGTTGTTGGGAGGTTTTCAGTGGAGCGGATGTGGTTCGGACCTTTCCCGGTTGGCATGGCGATAGTTGACGCCCATTTTATCGAAGCGTTGGGATTGGATGGTGAGGCGGCGCTGGAAATCGGACCAATCGAGGGTGGCGCGGGAGGACCAGGCAATTTCGGAGAGGGCGCAGGCGCGGGGGAAGTACATGTATTCGACGTGTGCGAGGTTGGGAATCCATTCAGTCCACAAATTGGCCTGGGTGCCGAGGATGTGTGGTTGCAGTTCCGGCGGTAAGTTGGTGGGCATGGGGTCGTAGGAATATACCTGAGCGAGAGTCAGGGCGTTGTGCCAACTGGCGGCCTTGGGTTCGACGGCGTGATTGGTGGACTGGTAGAAATCGAAGTAGCAATACGCAGTTGGGCTCATGACGACGTCGTGACCGGTGCGGGCGGCGGTGGCAGCGTTGCCGAGCCAGTCCATGACGACGGCGTTGGTGGCCACGCCGCCTTGCAAGATTTCGCTCCAGCCGATGATGGTACGGCCGTGGGCGCTGACAATTTTTTCGATGCGACGGGTAAACCAGCTTTGCAATTCCTGTGCGTTCTTCAAGCCTTCGCGTTGCATCAGGGCCTGACAATCTGGACTATTTGTCCAAGTTTTTTTGGGCACTTCATCGCCGCCAATATGGAGGTAGCGGTACGGGAAGAGCGGGATGACTTCCGCGAGAATATTGTTCAGGAATTGAAACGTTTCGGGTTTGGCGGGATCGTAAATGCCATCGAAGACGCCGGCGGTTTCCCGGTTGGTGAAGGGGCCGCCAGTGCAACTGTATTGCGGATAAGCGGCGAGGGCGGCGCTGGAGTGGCCGGGCATCTCGATCTCGGGAATGACATCGATGTGCCGGGCGGCGGCGTAGCTCACGACTTCACGGATATCGGCGGGGGTGTAGAAGCCGCCGTAGCGTCCGTGCGGACCGTAGGCGGTGGTGGAATTGGAACTCAAACCAAAACCAACATCTGGCCGCCAGGCGCCGATGGAGGTGAGCCGGGGATATTTTTTGATCTGGATGCGCCAGCCGTGGTCATCGGTCAGATGCCAGTGAAACTTGTTCAGCTTGTGGAGCGCCATGAGGTCGAGGACGGTTTCGACTTCTGACTTGGTAAAAAAATGGCGGCTGACATCCAGCATCAAGCCGCGCCAGGCGAAACGCGGCCAATCGCGGATGTGAACGCAGGGAATCTGCCAGATGGAGTCAGGATCGTGGATATGAACGGTATTGGTGGAGAAAACTTCGGGCGGAAATAATTGGAGTAAGGTTTGTGCACCGTAGAACAAGCCAGCCGGTTGCGGGGCACGGATGACGACGCTGTCCGGAGTGACGGAGAGTTCGTAGCCTTCGGGGCTGAGTGAGGCGTCGGCATTTTGGGTGGTGAGCAAAATATTTCCTGTCGCGTTTGGGCCAGGGTTGCAGATCGCGATACGATAGCCGGTGGACTGGTGCAATCGGTGGGCGAGAAATTCAGCCGTGGGATGTGCGGAAGAGTCTGCCATGATTTTGGTGCCGCCGTGTGGGAAAAGGCCGAGAGTGCGTTGGGCGGGTATGAGCGAAAAGGTTCCGGGCTGGAGAGTGATCTGTTGGGGGGCGGGAATGACGGCAGGGAAACTGCCGTGGGCAGTGTCAGCTTGGACAGTGTCCGCATGGGCTGCGGAGATGGCAGTTAAACAACAGAATAATAAAGTTGAGAGCCAACAGGATTTTAAATATGGGTGGCTAATCATCATTGCGTTCGATCTCCGTGGCATGCCTGAGCTTGGCGGTAAGGGCGGTGGGCTTTCAACACCAATTTCTGAAATGGTGTCGCCAACGATTTCCGATTGAGGCATCTTTGAATTTAGCCACATGAAAGAAATCACCCTGATGCTGGATGCGATATCCGCTGGTGACAGCCGTGCGTCCGAACAATTGCTGCCGGTGGTGTATGACGAATTGCGGCGGCTGGCGGGCATCCGGATGGCACAAGAAGCGGCGGGACATACGCTCCAGCCCACGGCGCTGGTGCATGAGGCATGGTTGCGATTGTCCGGCGACGGCGGCCAGTCGTGGCAGAATCGCGCGCATTTTTTCGGAGCGGCGGCGGAAGCGATGCGGCGGATATTGATCGAGCGGGCGCGGCGGAAATCGCGGTTGAAACGCGGCAGCGGCCAGGCATTGCTGGACATCGCAGACCTGGATGTGGCGGCGACGATGCCGGATGACAAGATCTTGCTGGTGAACGAGGCGCTAGAACAATTGAAGGCCGAGGATCCGGAGAAGGCGCAGATCGTGATGCTGAAATTTTTCACGGGGTTGAGCAACGAGCAGGTGGCGGAGATCTTGAAAGTGAACGAACGCACGGTGCGGCGGCAGTGGAATTTTGCCAAAGCATGGCTGTTTGACTGCATCCGCGGGAAGAATTAGCCGGAGAAATCAGATTTAAATTTCAACAGAACTTATCCGGTTTTCCGGCCGGACGGCGCATATAGAAGAAGAACATGGAAGCCGCCAAACAAAAACTCGAAGCGCTCTTCGACGCCGCGCTGGAACTGGAGAATCCGGCGGAGCGGGCGGCGTTGCTGGCGCGTGAGTGTGCGGACGATCCGGCCTTGCGCGCGCGGGTGGAAAACCTGCTGACCGCCCACGGCGAGGCAGAACGTTTTTTTGACGACTGCAAACCGGCGATCACCCTGACTGAACCTGGCGATACCATCGCGGAGACGGTGAACGTGGAGGAAGAACTGGGCCGGCGCATTGGCCCCTATAAGCTGCTGCAAAAGATCGGTGAAGGCGGGTGTGGAGTTGTGTATCTGGCGGAACAGGAGAAGCCCATTCGCCGGCGCGTGGCTTTGAAGATCATCAAGCTGGGGATGGACACGAAGAGTGTCATAGCACGATTTGAAGCGGAGCGGCAGGCGCTGGCGTTGATGGATCATCCGAACATCGCGCGCGTTTTGGACGCGGGTGCGACGGAAACCGGTCGACCTTACTTTGTCATGGAACTGGTGCCGGGCGTACGTATCACGGAATATTGCGACCAGAAACAACTGGGCACACGGGAGCGACTGGACCTCTTCATCCAAGTTTGTCACGCGATCCAGCACGCGCATCAAAAGGGGATCATCCATCGCGACATCAAGCCATCCAACGTGCTGGTGACGCTGCATGACGCGGTGCCCATGCCGAAAGTGATCGATTTTGGCATCGCCAAGGCGATCGAAGAAAAGCTGACGGACAAGACGTTGCTGACGGTTTACGGAAATTTCATCGGGACGCCGGCGTATATGAGCCCGGAGCAGGCGGAGATGAGCCGGCTGGACATCGATACACGGAGCGACATCTATTCGCTGGGCGTGTTGCTATATGAGTTGTTGACGGGCAAGACGCCGTTTGAGCAGAGTGAACTGATGGCGTCCGGGCTGGATGAGATGCGCCGGACTTTGCGCGAGCGCGAGCCGCACCGGCCTTCGACGCGGCTGGATACCCTGCCGAACACGGAATTGACGATGACGGCGCGCCGCCGGCATTCGGAGCCGCCGAAATTGCGGTTGGAATTGCAAGGTGACCTGGACTGGATCGCGTTGAAGGCGCTGGAGAAGGATCGGCGGCGGCGTTACGAAACGGCCAATGGTTTGGCGATGGATGTGCGGCGTTATCTGGACAGCGAGCCGGTGCTGGCGCGGCCGCCGAGCCGGTGGTATCGCATCCAAAAACTGGTGCGGCGCAACCGGGTGTTTTTTGCGACGGTGAGCGCGGTGGGCCTGGCACTGGTGGTTGGGTTGGGAACGGCGACGTGGTTGTTTTTTGAAGAACGTGCGATGCGACAGCGCGCGGTGGCGGCGGAGCAACAGGCCGAGCACGCGCGGGCGAACGAGGAGGAGCTACGGCAGCAGGCGGAAACGCGAGAGCGCGTGACGCAGGCGGCACTCTTCATCAGCCAAGGAAAACTGGACGCGGCGGACAAGGTGGCGGCGGGCATCGTTTTCCGGCAACCAACGCTGGAAGGCGCGGCGGTCCTGCGTGCGCTGGGCGAATGGCACGCGTTGAACGGACGCTGGCAGACGGCGGGTGACCGGTTCTGCCAGTTGACCCAGATCAATCAACTCGATGGCGGCGAGGCGGTCGCAGAAGATCTGCTCAGTGCAAGCGCGGCTCTCGCGGCGGCGGGCGATACGAATCAATTTGAGATTTTGCGCCGGAATCTTTTTGGACGTCTCGCGGCGGAAAAAAATCCTGCTTTGATCCAGCCAGCATTGAAAGCGGGACTGTTGTTGCCGGCGGAAAGAGAGACGTTGCAATCATTACAAGCGCTGGCCAGCGGCATCATGCCCAATGGGCCGGTGAGTATTGGAAACGCGCCGCAATCCGACCTGAGCGCGACGGTCACGGCGGGAGATTTTTTGCAGAAAATGAAATTGAAAAACATCGGCACGCAGCAACCGTGTTCGATGGTCTCGCAGGCGGGCATGATGACGATTTTGGCCGGCGGCGCGGATATCTGGGGCAAGCAGGATGCGTTTGCCTACGCGGGAAATCCGATCACGGGCGATTTTGATTTCCGGATGCAGGTGATCTCGATCCAGCCCAAGCTGGACAATTTCACGCGCGTGGGGCTGATGGCCCGGGAATCGCCCACGGCCACGGGCAGCCGTCATGTGATGGTGGCGATGAACGAGGGGAATACGTTTCAAGTGGTCATGCGTTCCGAGGAAGGGGCGATTGCGACGAGCGTGCCGCAAGATCCGTTGCCAGCGGCTTACAGTGCGAATTCCTGGCTGCGTCTGCAACGGGTGAGCGCAATTTTTCACGCGTACACGAGCAGCAACGGCGTGGACTGGACGCAACTTTACCAAACGACCGGTGGCGACCGGCCGTTCAGCGATCCGATCTATTTTGGCATCGCGGCCTCGTCGCATAGCACCAATGCGATTTCAACGAACGTGGTCAGTCATTTTGGCATCACGCCGACGGTCTCCACCGACACGGCGCTGGTGCTGGCGCTGCTGGAATATCGACAAGGTGAGGCGGCGCGCGCAGCGGAATGGTGCCGCCGACTGCTGACTTATCCGGAATGTGACACAATGCACGCGGCGGTGGCGCGAGTGATCCTGGCGTTGGCGTGCCAGCAATTGAATCTAACTGATGAAGCCCGGCAGCAACTGGCGCAAGCGCGAGAGGCGATTGAACGGAGATTTGCCAGCGGATTGGAAACGGGCAATAAAGTAGATGGATTTTGGTTTGACTGGGTATTTGCCCGGGAATTGTTGCAGGAAGCGGATGCTTTAATCCATTAATGTTCAGTTGGTTCTGATGGGGTCTTTCAAGGAGCTTCAAAAAAGTATTTAAAAATGTCCGGTTTGACGAGGGGATGGCGCATGTAAGTCTGAACCCGAAAAACCCTTTCATTTTTAAACCCCCAATCGAATCATCTATGAAATCCTCGTTGCTTGTAGTTGCCCTGTCGTTGAGTGCCGGCATAGTGGCCCAAGGGCAAAGTGTCATCAGTTGGAATTTTGACGGATACGGAACGTTCAGCGGGGCGAATGCGTTTGCGGGCGTGGTTTTAGCGCCCAATTGGAACGACACCTATCTCATCGATGGCAACAGCGGGGCGCCGGAAACCAATCTGCTCAACAGTGCAGGCACCGCGACCGGTGTCAGCGCGAGTTTCTCCGATAACAGCCAGTATGGCTATGCCATCCAGTTTTCCGATCCGGGGTTGGATGCGAATGGTTCCAATAATCGCCGGCTGCTCAATGGATATCTGAACAACGGCGGCGGCAGCGTGACCATCTCATTGACCGGGATCTCGTTTCAATATTATGACCTGATCGTTTATCTGTCTTCGGACACGGCAGGCCGCACGGGGACCGTCGGCGTCGGTGGGACGACTTTTGATTTCACCACGATGGGACCGTCGCAAATCAGCGGCGTCAATGCGTCGTTCATTCAAACGACCGATACGACGGGTGCCAATCCCCCGGCGGATTATGCAATTTTTTCAAACCTCTCCGGCAGTTCGCAATCCATCGTCAGCACTATTCCAGCGTATGGCGGCATCGCGGGTTTTCAAATCGTAGCCGTTCCCGAGCCGGGCTCGCTGGCACTGGCCGCACTGGGCGGCGCGGGAATGTTTTTGTTCCGCCGTGGCCGCAAGTGAACGGACCGCCCGTTGATAATTTGGCCACTCAAAATATGTTCCGCTTCCACCGGTCAAATCCGGCTGCAGTGATGAAAGAAAAGAGAAAGATTCATTCCGGCGCGTTCACGTTGATCGAGTTGCTGGTGGTCATCGCCATCATCGCCATTTTGGCTGCGTTGTTGTTGCCGGCACTGGCGAGCGCCAAGCGCAAGGCCCAACAAGGTGTGTGCTTGAACAACCTGAAGCAATTGTCCCTGGCCAACATCATGTATGCAGGTGATTTCGGTGGGAACCTGATGCAGGCTCCTTCGGCGGCGAATCCGGGTCCTTATGGCGTGAAGGCGGAATGGGTCGGCGGGATGCTGGATTATTTTGCGCGGGCAACGAATTTGATCATCTGCCCGTCAGCGCGGGATCCGCTGACCTTGAAACAACTCAGCGCAAATGGCTTGACGGCGGTGGGTGCGCCTGGAGCG
>Ga0206948_1091_pt1 | contig 23902 bp, 18 predicted proteins | sample Alteio_BWOrgHeat_FD_153236 | JGI IMG/M metagenome (GOLD analysis project Ga0206948, IMG submission 153236) | Enriched cells from forest soil in Barre Woods Harvard Forest LTER site, Petersham, Massachusetts, United States -... | ecosystem: Environmental > Terrestrial > Soil > Temperate forest > O... | reverse complement strand
ATTCGCCGGCATACTGAAGCTCCGCGCAAGGCCGGAGATAAAAACGCTGGAAAAAATGAAAATCAGCAGGCTATGGTTATCCAGCCCCGCAAAGCCTCCCGCCGCAAAAAGCAGCGAGAATATATTGAGTGCCAGCGTGGCGATACAGGCGGTGTATATGCGGCGCGGGTGGCCGATGTCAATAAAATGCCCAGCGAAAAGCGCGCCAATCAGCGCGGGCACCGCCTCGGCGAGCCCCGTCAGCCCGAGCATGAAAGGATCTTTGGTGATGGAATAAACCTGCCAGCCGACGATCACCGCCTGCGATTGCAGCGCCATGCCCACGAACATGCGCGTGAACAGCAGCAGGCGGAAATTGCGCAGACGCAAAACGGAAAAGTTCAGTTTAGTTTTCACCCGGCTTGGCTCAGGCAAGGGACACCTTCTCGGCTTGTATGGCGGCGGCAAGGCGCTGGATCGCGTCCGGCAAAGCGGCATAATCCTTGTGGATACAGGCCTTCTCGATAGTTTCGGCAAGCGTTTGCGTCTGCTGCATGCCGATCGAACCGCCCACGGATTTGATGTCGTGCGCCGCCTGCTGCAGGCCGTCATAGTCGTTCTTTCCGTGCTGCTCCGTGACCTGCTGCATAAGGCGCGATATCTCGTCGAGGCTGCTGCGGATAAGCTGCGCCATGTATTCCGGGCCCATTTCATCCTGGATCGATTTCAGCTTGCCGGTGAGCGTCGCGGGGACGGGGACAGGCGCCGGGCTCCCTCCATAAAAGGAGATTACTTCATAAAGGCGCGCCGGGTCGTAAGGCTTGATGACATAGTCATTCATCCCGACTTCCAGGCATCTTTTCAGGTGGTCTTCCATGGCGTTGGCCGTCAGGGCGATAATGGGCAGCTTCGCGTTTCTCCCGCCAAGGGCCCTGATCTCCTGCGCGGTATCAAGGCCGCTCTTGCCGGGCAGACTGCAGTCCATCAGCACGAGGTCGTAGCTGCCCTGCCTGACAAGTTCCACCGCGCTGTCGCCGTCGTTGGCCACAGTGATGTGGTGCCCTTTTTGCGTCAGCAGGCGCGAGCAGATCATCTGGTTGATGTAATTGTCCTCCACCAACAGGATATTTTGCGCATAGGTCTCCTCTATATCCCTCTTGTCTTCCCTGCTGCTCCTTCTTTTTTCGGGGACGGGCTCCCTGTAGGGGAGTTCGATCCAGAAGGTGCTGCCGGCGCCTATGCCCGAGTTCACGCCCATCTTCCCTTCCATCGCCTCCACAAGGTATTTCGTGATGGAAAGGCCGAGTCCGGAGCCACCGTATTTCCGCGATATGGTGTTGTCCGCCTGCGAAAACGGTTTGAACAGATGCTTCGCCCTTTCAGGGTCAATGCCAATGCCGGTGTCTTTTACGTCTATACGGATCATGCCGTCTTTATACAGCGCCGAAACTTCGACATATCCCACGTCGGTGAACTTGATCGCGTTGTTGATCAGATTCATGACCGCCTGGCGTATCCGGTGCGGGTCGCCGTGAATATACCGCGGCACGCTGCGGTCAGCCATGTTCAGCCGCAGCGTGATGTTTTTGTCGACCGCCGTGCTTTTCAGGACCTTGACGGTATTATCCAGCAGTCCGTAGAGGTCAAGGTTGACATTGCTGATGGTCAGCTTGCCCGCCTCGATCTTGGAGAGGTCAAGGATATCGTTCAGCGTGTTCAGGAGAGTTTTGGAGCATTCGGTGATCGCCTCCACGCATGATTTCTGGTCCGGGGCCAGTTTTGTCTCCGTAAGGAAATCCACCATCCCGAGGATGCCCGACATCGGCGTGCGGATCTCGTGCGACATGACCGCGAGGAATTCCGACTTCGCCTTGTTCGCGCGGTTGGCGCTGTTCGCCGCGTCCTTCAGGGCATAGCCGCTCTCGACAAGCTGCCTGGTTGTCTTCGTGATCCGAAGGCCGCTGACGAAGGTATAGAAAGCGAAGAGCAGCAAAACGCCTGCCAGATAAGGCGTCTCCTCCATGCTCCGGTGCAGCCACAGCACAAACGCGGCAAAGCCAAGCTGTATGCCGATGTCCCAGAGAAACAAGGGCAGGTATGCGGCGCTGACGGACGCGTACATGCCCAGCGCAAAGAAAATAAAAGCATAACCCACATACTGCTTAAAAAGGGCGGGGCTATCAACCGGCGTAAAGAGGATGTACAGCCATAGCGCCATGTAAAGAAGCTTAAAGAGCGCGATCCAGATGGTTATCCTGGTACAGTCCCTTTCCCGCAGCGGCAGTTTTTCCGACAGGACTTCCCTGTAAAGACCCCGCACTTTCATCAGCGCCAGAAAGGAAATATAAAAGATCAGTATATAACTGCTGAACTGCCAGGACAGTTCATCAGCCTTGAAAGGCAGCCCGTACAGCCTGATGCGCACATAGATGAAAGCAACGACGGTGAAAATATAGGTGTAGAGGGGAGCGAGGTTCGACTTGGCGTAGATTTTTAAAAGGTCTGTCCTCACGGGGCCACCTGGCTTCCTCCGGGGGCGTCTTCAAACTTGTAGCCGACGCCATGCAGCGTTTTGATGATCTGCGGATTGGCGGGGTCTTTTTCAATCTTCTTGCGTAGCTGGGAAATATGCCAGTCCACCGTCCGGCTCTCCGGCATGATGTGGGCGCCCCAGCAATGGTCGAGCAGCGCGTTGCGGTCCACGACCTTGCCCTTGTTGTCATGGAAGAGCCGCAGGATTTTTATGTCCCGCAGGCTCAGTTCAACGACCTTGCCGGATTGTTCCGCCCGCAACTCGCGCGGGATGACCTTGAGATCGCCGAGCCAGAAAACCTGGTCTTCCTCGGTTTTCGAAGGCGTCTTGGCGGCGATGCAGCGGCGCGTGATCGCCCTGATGCGCGCGACCACCTCCAGCACGTCAAACGGCTTGACGATATAATCATCGGCCCCGACTTCAAGTCCGGCGACCTTGTCCGCCGTCTCCGCCCTGGCGCTGATAAAAATGACGGGGGTCTTGGTGTCTGACTTGCGGATTTCCCGGCAAACGTCATAGCCGGACAAATCAGGCATCATGATGTCCAGGCAGACGAAATCCGGGGCATGTTGGGAATAAACCTTCAACGCCGCCGCGCCGCCATCGGCGGGCAACGTGTTATATCCTTCCTTATCAAGGATATCGCATAGCTGCTGCAGTATCTGCGGGTTGTTTTCGGCGACCAGAACCTTCATGTCCCTATAGTAACCTGACGTTCGTTAACAAGTCACGCAGCGGGTTATTTTCGGATATCCGTTAAGAAATAGCGAAAATAAAACATACCATAACATATTGAAATATTTGAATTTAAACGCCCTTACAAATTTCTTACAAGCGCCTCACAAACCCCTCACACCTCTGCCCCCGATTCATGGTCAAATGGAATTATGAGTAGAGATTAGAACTCGGGAATGCGTGCAATCATAAAGGAGAATTAAAATGGGTACATCATCTAAAAGGACACACCAGCTTGCAGCCGCCATGACAGCCGGCATGCTGATGGGACAAGGGACCAACGCTTTTGCTAACGCCACGACCTTCAAGGAAGTCGGCGACAACATCATCACATCGTCAGGCTCCTTGCCTGCCATGATCCAGACGGTCGCCTACGTCGGCGGTATCGGCCTCGGTGTCGCGGGTGTGTTCAAGCTGAAACAGCACGTTGACAACCCTGGCCAGACACCAATGAAAGACGGCCTGGTGCGTCTTGGCGCCGGCGGCGGCCTTCTGGCGCTGCCTTATGTCACATCAGCAATGATGGGCTCCATCGACAACGGCGCGAACACGGCGCTGACGGAAGCTTCAGGGGGTTCGTTCCAGGCTCCTCAGCCTTAACCTAAATAGCCTTTCAGAGATTGACGCCCGGCATCGGTTACCTGATGCCGGGCTCATTCTTTTTAACAAGCATATTACCCAAAAAAGGCCTTACAAACCTCTTATGGCTAACATATAATCTCCTCACAAGCCGACCCTCTCTGATTCGCGCCTGAAGAAAATGAGGCGCAGGGACCGGAAATTGACGTGTATAGAAACAGGAGAAGAAAACATGAGTAAATCTGACAGGACGCATCAGCTTGCAGCCGCCGTGACAGCAGGCATGTTTGTGGGTCAAAGCGGCAATGCCTTCGCCAATGCCACGACATTCGAAACTCTCGGAAATAACGTCATCACATCAGCCGGCGCCCTGCCTGCCATGATCCAGACGGTCGCCTACGTCGGCGGCATCGGCTTTGGCGTTGCCGGCATATTCAAGCTGAAGCAGCATGTGGACAACCCCGGCCAGACCCCGATGAAAGACGGTCTGGCGCGTCTTGGCTCCGGCGGCGGCCTTCTCGCTCTGCCCTATGTCTCATCGGCGATGATGGGCTCCATCGACAACGGAACCCCGACGGCGATGAGTGAAGGCGTAAGCGGATCGTTCGCCCCTCCCTCAACAGCCCCCTAAATTCTAAAAGGCTTACCTGAAGATTGACGCCCGGCACTGGTTATTATCCAATGCCGGGCGTAGTAAAATTCCTGCTGGAATAAAATGGAGCCGTCACATCAATGACCGCCGCCTTTACGGACAACACGAAGGAAAGCCGTTTTGAATACACCGTCAACGGCTCAATCGCCTTTGCCAATTACAGGCGGGAGGGCGGGACGTTGTATATTGATTACGTTGAATCGCCGTCCGAACTGCGCGGCACCGGCGCTGCCGGGAACCTTATGCAGAACATCATGGCCTCTGCCCGCAAAGAAAACCTGAAGGTCGTCCCTATCTGCGGCTATGCGGCGTCATGGATGGCCAAGAATAACAAGCCACCGAAGCAAAATCTTTAAAACATTATCCAGTACTGGATAAAGAACCACACCCCGACGCCACCAAGCCCGGCCGATACCAGCAAGAATTTCCGCTGGCGCGCCAAAACGGCGATGGCCGTCATGGCAATGGCGACCTGAAACAGTGTCACGGCCCGTGAAAGGGTTTCATGACCCTGCAGGTGATGTTCCGAGGCGGCGTCCTTGCTCTCGGCTTCTTCTTTTATGCTTTGTTGCTCTTCCTTGAATTTCTTTATCCGCTCCGCCGCATTTGCCGCCTGAGGCTGCTGCTCGGCAATCATCATTTTAATGCCCTTGGCCTGATAATAGCCCCAGGCGTCCGATGCCTTTATCTGCTGGATCATGGCCTCGTTCACTTCATGACCGGCCTGCATGCCGGAAATCGCCGCCAGCACCGCCAGCAGGGCCGACAGCAGCGCGCCATATTTCAGCCAGCTTTCCTTGGCCTGTTCAGCCGCCTCATGAAGTTCTTCGCTTAAACGTTCTACAGGAGATTCGATCTCTTCCATGTCTATGACCCTCTTTTTGATATGGCTGATTTATGGCAGAAATTGCGCCGTTATCATAGCCCCCAGCAGTCAAATGAGCTATAATTTGTCCGATTGGACAGGGATATTCAATGAAAAAAGCTACAAAAATAATCATCCTCGACGGCTACACGGCCAATCCGGGAGACCTGAGCTGGCAGGGGCTGGAAGCCTGCGGCCCCTGCGTGGTCTATGACCATACGCTGCCGGAGGAAGTTTTAAGCCGCGCGCAGGGCGCGGATATCCTGATCACGAACAAGGCCATCCTCGACAGCCGCACGATCAACGCACTGCCGCAACTGCGCTACATCGGCGTTGCCGCGACTGGCTATAATGTCGTCGATGTCGCTGCCGCAAAAGCGCGTAATGTCACGGTCACGAATGTCCCCTCCTACGGCAAAACGGCGGTGGCGCAGGGGACTTTCGCCCTGCTGCTGGAACTGACGAACCATACCGGACATCACGGCCAGACCGTGCAGGACGGACGGTGGGGCAAGAACAGAGATTTCTGCTACTGGGATTATCCCCTCATCGAACTCGAAGGCCTGACCATGGGCATCATCGGCTTCGGCAGCATCGGGCAAGCCGTCGCCCAGCGTGCGCTTGCTTTCGGGATGAAGGTTATCACCTCCACCCGCACGCCACGGCAGGCACAGGGTATCGAGTTCTGCAGTCTTGATGACGTATTTGCGCGCGCAGATATTCTCAGCCTGCACTGCTCGCTGACCGATGAGACGCGCGGACTGGTCAATGCTGCCAGCCTTGCCCGTATGAAACCCTCTGCCTTGCTTCTTAATACAGCGCGGGGGCTACTGGTGGATGAACAGGCGCTTGCCGATGCGCTTAATGCAGGCCGTATCGCGGGCGCAGGGCTTGATGTGCTAGCAGCCGAGCCGCCGCGCCCGGACAATCCCCTCCTCAAGGCTAAAAACTGTCTCGTAACACCGCACAACAGTTGGGCCACCATCGCCGCGCGGAAAAGGCTGGTTGATACGCTCGCCAGCAACCTGCAGGCCTTCCTCGAAGGCCGTGCCGTCAATGTGGTGAACTAAAGACTACGCCCTTGCCTGAAAGTTTAGAGCCTTTGCAAACGGCAAGACATGAACTCTGTCCAGCCCGACGCCGAAGGCGACGCGGTTGAAGGTCCTTCTCAGGCCCGTTTTTGCAACGACGGAAATCGCCTTTGACGGTGTCAGCTTTGGCGTTGCGGCTGAAATACCGGCATCGTCAATGGCGATATTCACCGCCGACAGCTTGCCTTTAACGGCCATGGAGCCCATGCGGTAGAAAGTGCTTGGGGTGGCCGTTTCGCAAAGCCCCTTGAATATGGCCGGGTCGACATAGCCTACTTTAAGCACTGTGCCGAAGATCGCCGTCAGCACATCCGCCTTTTCCTCGGGCGTTGCACCAAAACCTGCATGAATGTCCGCGCGGGCCAGAAGACCTTTCTGGATGCCGACGAGGTAGTTCTTGGCGCTGCCCCATTCCATCTTGGTCACGGCATTGACGATTTCATCAATGGGCGACTTGCCGGTAAAAGCGGCGTTGAAGGTGAGGCCCAGAAGGCGGCCCAGCGCGTTTTTGTCTTCAGCGGTGGGCACAGCCACTTCATCCTGCTCTACATTATAAGGAAGCGCGCCGACATCGAAGATGCCGATGGTGTTGCCCTGCACGCGCTGCTGGTAGCCGTGACGGTCCTGGTCGATCGCACGGCCCTGCAATAGGCGGTAGATTTCGATTGTTTCCGCGGCGATGGAAAGGTTCTTCTTCGCACTGTCGGAAGCTTTCATGTCATTCAAATGTTTGCCGGAGACAAGTTTCGTTTCCAGGTATTCAGGGCCATAGCTCAGGACAGGGGCGACTTCAAAGCCGAATTTCTCACCATCCACCGTGATTGCGACAGAGTCATAGGAATCTTGCGCGTAAGTGATCTGCTCTGCGGCAACCGTCCCCTGCGCCGAGGCGCGGATCAGGTCACGCGCATGGTTGACGAGGTCGGGCAGCGCGGCATAGAACTTGCGGCGGGTCGACAGTTCATCAAAGGCCAGCCCGTAGCGTTCGAACTGAAGGTCGGCGATGGGCATGACGTCTTTGCGCATAAGCTTGATAGCGCTCTCTTCGCCGTCCGTACCTTCCTTCGCCACGACATAGGCCGTCGAGCCGCAGCCCAACAGCGGGCCGATGCGCTCAATTGTCTGTCGTGCCTGTTCCGGCAGGGCCTGATCGAGGCGCTCGAAAACTTCCCAACGCTTCGGACGCTGGAAATCAACCTTGCTGGATTTCAGGTCATCACGCAGCTGGATCAGGTCAGGGTCCTTGATATCAAGGCCGCTGAGATAGCTGTGAGCGGCCTGCAATAGCTGACCACCCGCCGCGCCTGTGCGCGACAGGGTTTGCGAAAGCACTTGGCCGACACGCAATGATTTTTCGCCTTTTACCTTGCGCGTCGTTGCAAGGATGGCGGAGAAAGTGACGCGCCGCAGCTCTTCCGGGCAGTTGTCGAGATAGACCGTCAAGGCTTCGCGGGCCTCTTCGGAGAACCTGCGTTGCGGCGGCAGGACTTTATCAAGCACAAAATTCACGGCCTTGTCGAAAGCCTCTTTGCTTCCCTCGCCGACCGGAAACAGGATCCTATCGAGGTAAACCGTCCGCAGCTCGAAAGGCATGGCCCAGAGGTTCGCGTGCAGCGAGTCAACAACCATGTGCTCCTGCTCTTTTGACATTATGATGTGGTTTTTCGGGTCAAAAAAGTTTTTGACGAAAGCCGGGGCATAGTTGCCGCCTGCGCAGGTTTTCTTCAGTGCCCTAATGAAGGTATTCGTGCTGCCCGTGCTTACCGGCCTTGTGACATACTCCAGGAAAGCCTGGCGCAGTTCCGGCCTGGTAGAGCAGGTTTCTATGGCCTCTTCCATCAGGCGCATCTGGGTGTCTTTTTCGAGGTACTGCTGGCCGTAGACATCAATGAGTATTTCCTTGGCACCCAGCGCAACTTCGCGCTGTGCCTCGGTCTTTTCGAGCAGGGCCGTAATGCAGCCTATGCCCTGCGAGGTGTCGATGTGCGACACAACGTTTTTGATCCGCCGCAGCATCTTTTTGGCATAAGCCGGGTCGCCCCCATCTTTGCCGCTCAGAGCCGTAACGGCGTCAACCCAGTGATTGATCGCCCAGTCCCTGTAAGCGGGGTCCTGCAGCTGCAGCGTCATGACCTGTTCCAGCGGCGAAACCCTTTGCGCAAGCGGGAGCTTCATGATGCGCTCCTTGATATGCTCCAGATAAAGCTTTTCGAGGTCCGGACGCGTCGCAAAAATGTTATGGTTGTTGCGCTTGCGGTCATAGTCGTCGCCCTTGTAGCCGTGGTCGTTAACAAACCGTGTAACAAGAGTTTGCAGCGACACCTCCGGCGCGAAATCGACGCGGCGGTTACGCTCGAGCTGGCGGTTGATGAGTTCTTCCGTTTCACTCACCAGTTTTTGCCTGAGCGCGGGGTCGTTAATAAAATGGAATCCCGGAAATACCTTATAAGGCGAAAGCTCTGAAACCGCGAACCGCTGGTCTTTCTTCGCGCTGTCCAGGCTGCGCAGAGACCTGAGGATCTCCACCTCCTGCAAGTACCCGAGGATATAGTGGTGCTGGTCGTTGTTGTCGCCGGTGACCCTCTCCTCGAGCTTGTTGATGGAGTGCGCCGTGGGACAAGCCGCATAATTGAAAACCTTGCGCGGGCTGATCTTGTAATAGCTTTCCAGCGATGCCGCTTCAGCATCTTCGCCGTCAAAATGCGACAGCAATGCGCCCTTTTTGCCGGGTTTAAGGTATTTTTTGTCCAGCCCCAGAAGAGCCCCCACATAAGGGTGGTTGGTGTCGCCACCGATAGCGATCTCTACCTGCTCCCGTTCCGCGGGCACCGGCAGCGGCTTGCGGGTATAAGTGACATAACGGTCCCTCTTCTCCTCGTGATAGAAAACATCCTTGTCCTTGCGCTGATCGTGCAACGATGCCAGACGTTCTGCCAGCGGGTGACCGGCCTGCAGCTTTCCACGCTTGCCCTTGAAAGGACGGTAAGCTTTATAATCGAAGCCCTTCGCATAGCTGCTGAAATAAGCCTTTTCTGTCCTTGCAATAAGGTCAGGCAGGGAATAAGCCTGCAGCTCCACTTCGCCGTATCTGCCTTTGTTGCGCCCGTCTGGGTGCTCTCCGGTCATGAAGGCGATATAATCTTCCTGCCATTTTTCAGGCGTGGCGGCGTGGAGCGCCTGCAGGCGCGTCATGAATTCTTCGGCGAAAGGAAATTTCCGCGCAATGACGCCGACATCCGGCATAAGGGCTTCAACATTTTGTTCGATAAAGCCCCAGAAATCGCTTTCCATGCCGCTCCAGTCGGTGGTGCGCACAAGTTCTTCTTCCTCTTTTTCTACCGCGCGGCTGCGCTTGTATTCGCTCCGGAAAAGTTCAGCGCCAGTTTTGTTTTCAAATCTCTCGCGCCTTTCTTTCTGTCTTTCCCTCTCCGACCAGACAAGCGCCGTGATATGGCCTTTTTCGTCCATGGTCGTATCGGAGAGATCAAACCCGTCGTTAAAGTCCTTCTGCCATTGCGCCTTTTGCCTGCCCGTGAGCCGTTCGTCGGGAAAGCCCATGCGCACAGCCGCATACTCCAGCAATTGACGGTCTTCACCCTCAAAAGACTTGATCCATTGATAGTGTTTCTCCCAGGGAAGCTGCGCATAACCTTTTGCCGCGATCTGCTGGCGGATTTCCTTCCTCTCAGGCCATCTCAGCTGCTCAGGAAGCAGCTCCATCGCCATGATACCTGTCATGTATGGCGCAAGCTCTCCCTCTGACTCATTATACAGTTCGGCCGCGGCCAAGGCCTCTTCCTTTGTCGTCGCAGCCCAGAAAGCCGTGCTGGCCGTTCTCAGACGAAGAAAATCCTCAGGTACGTTCTCTGCAAAGCCGATGGGCCTGTTCCTGTAAATTTCAAATTCACCCCTGTCCCTGAAATATGCGGCCCTGAAATTTTCTTCCGGGGATTGCAGGTTGACAAATTTCTCCAGCACCCAGAAATAGGGGTCCGCAATATCTTCGCCTCCGTAAAATTTTCCGGAGAAGGCATAAAGCTGCTTACGGGAGGCTTCCGCAACACCCTCCTGTCCTGCCAGTGACAGGATATCGTCATAAACGGCTCCCAGACGATGCGACATCAGCCAGAGATCAGGTATCGCCTGATTAGGACGCCACTTGTCCACGCCGTCCCTTTGCTGCAACTCGATGTCGAGATAACCACCAATAATTTCCACCTTTTCTGCAGGCGTGGCGACATCATAACCGTGGTCTTTCTTATACTGATCCCAGGGAGACAGGTATTTCGCCCGCGCCGCGGCTTCGATGATGCTGCCCGGGATAGGCGTCGGCTCTTCCGTCAGGCGTTTTTGTTGTTGCAAGGCAGCGACGGCGACATCGGTATTGCGGATACGGTCCTCGGTTTTGGGGTGTTCATCCATGAGCCCTGACAGGACGCTCCCGAAGCCGTTCCCTCTGCGGTAGCCTTTTCTTTGCTTTTCTTCGTCAAGCAGCTTGCCAAAAAACTGCCCTAATGCCTTGGGGTTATAGCCCGCATCAGCGGCATCCTTGACGCCAAAAACATCGGCTATGGTTTCTTCAGGCCGCCCGTTCTCCATATCCGCCCATTTTTCGTGCCTGAGCAGGTGAAACCGCTCGTGGCCGAGGACGGAAGCCAGATGATCTTCGGCAAACCCGAATTCATGCAGCTTGTCCAACGTGCCAAGACCTACGATAAGGATAGGCGTTTTTGCGGCGGTGACGACGCCGGTATTGATGCCCTGCTGGTCAGAGAGGAAAATGCGCAGCTCAGGCGCGGGCTTACCCGTCCTCGCCATTGAAAGCTTGTCGAGCACGGTGCGGACATAAGCAATGACGGCATCTCCATCAGCACTGTCGCCCTCCGCCACCAGCCTGCCGGATTCGCGCATGATGTCTGGTATCTTGTCTTCCGCCAGGTCGGCTTTTAGCTGCTCTTCATATTCTTCATGCTGGCTACTGCTCCTCTCGGGAAAGCTGACATACACCGGTCGGGGGCGCGATGGGGAGGAGGAAGCCTCTTGTTCAACGGTAAGCTCATTCTGACTGGAATCCTGATCTGCCATGTAAATCTCCCCCATATTAAGCATAATATTATGTTAACAACAAATTAACATAATATATGAGCTGGTGCAACATAAATGTTGGCAGGCACATGCATACATTCTAATGAATGTTTATATTATCTAATTAAATCAATTAGATAATAATAATCTGAGTAATAAAAAATGTTAGGAGCTAGTACAGGCAGGACTTGGAGCAATAGTCGTCCGGATGTCCGCTGCGGGTACAGTCGTTCATGCACTGGGGGTCAACCTGCCGGATGGTCTGCTGCTGGGTCATGCCAGGGTTGGCGTCATCCGAGCATCTTTCCTGGCAATACCGGGAGGCATAGCCTTGCTGCGCGCAATTCGCCAGACAGTCGATATCCGCCGCCGCATACGTCGTGACAGAACTCATCACGGTAACTATTGCCAATAAAGAAAAAATATTCTTCATGCTTTCCTCATTGTTTAAACAGGCGATACCCGCTCTTTCCGGATTTTTTGACTTCATACATGGCATCGTCCGCCTGCTTGGACAAAGTGGCGCTATCCTTGCCCGGCGCGGGATAGGTGGAAATGCCGATACTGCAGGTGACGGATGTCGTCACCGTCTCCAGCACGATCGGCTGGTTGATGGAATCAATTATTTTTTTTGCGATGATTTCCAAGCCAATCGGCGCAACGCCCGTGACGATGATGGCGAATTCGTCGCCGCCAAGGCGGCAGGCGAAATCAACCCGGCGTATGGCCGCATGCAGGCGCTTGGCAATATTCTTCAGCACCTCGTCGCCGATGGAATGGCCATAGGTGTCGTTGATGGGCTTGAAGCCGTCGAGGTCGAGCATCATAAGGCCGACCTGCTGCGTGGGCGCGCGCGCAGCCCGTGCAAGGGCGTTATCAAGTTCCCTGTTGAAACTTGTCCGGTTTAAAAGCTGCGTTAATGAATCGTGCTCCGCGAGATAGAGCAGTTCTTCCTCGGTGCGTTTTATCTCCGTGATGTCGCGCGCCGTCTTATACAGGCACGCTGACGGGGACGATAATCCTGGGCACATCCATGAGAACAGCCGCCATTCGCCGTTTTTGTGACGGTAACGGTTTTCGAAGTTGACGATATCGCGGCCCTGCTCCAGCTCCCCGATCGCCCTGACGGTTCTTGCCGCATCATCAGGATGGACAAAGTCGAGGAAAGGCCTGGATAAAAGTTCTTCCTTGCTGTAGCCCAGCGTCTTGGCGAAGGAATTATTGACTTTCTTGAAGTAGCCCTCCAGTCCCGCGAGGCCCATGATGTCGAGGGAGTTTTCAAACAGCCATTCCCACTCTTCCTTGCCGCTTCTGTACTCTTCGAGGATTTCCTGCATCTTCTGGTTTGTCTTCATGAGCTCGGCGCGGGATTTTTCCAGGTCGATAAGGCGCTGCTCAAGGTCCAGCAGCTTGCTGGCCTGCTCGCGGACAACCTCTATGGACCGGGTATCTTCTTTGGGCCTTATGCTCATATTTCCAAATTCTACAAAGGTATAAAAACTAAAAATCTGTCAAAAAATAACGCGAAGTATATTGTGATACTTCCCAACTTTAGTATCCACTAAAGGTCTTTAAATATTCTTAAAGGGCACTTTTGCGGACAAGCTTATAGGCTGCGATAACCGTATTCTGAAAAATATTATTAAGGTGCTGTGATTACCCAATGTGCGGATGCAGGAGCCTGCTGAAGATATTTCCTCTGTTTCTCGGCTGAGTTTCAGTTGCTCTTGTCTGCGCGGCCACAACCTCTTCTTGTTTGGGCAGAAAGCGCGGGTCTGTTCCCGGCGGCACAACCATAGCCAGCGTCGGCGGGGTCGCCATCACTTTCCGGGCCACGCGCTTGATATCGTTAACCGTCAGTTTCTGTATCTGCGTCAGCAGTTCCTCCTGTGTGACAAGCTTGCCGCTGGCCAGGACATTTCCGGCATAATTGTCGCAGGCGCTCTGATTGGTTTCCACACCGGACAGAAGCTGCATTTCCATGAAGACCTTGACCTTATCAAGCTCCTTTTGCGTCAGGTCGAGTGTCAGCGTGTTGATCAACTTATAAACGTCCGCAACAAAAGGCTTAACCGCCTGCGGCAGCATCACGCCATCAACCAGGAACAGGCCGCCGTTGCTAAAAGATATCTCGGAAGAGCCTAGATTTATGATCATCCGGTTTTTCTCAAAAATATTTCTCTGGGCGAGGCGCGCCGTATCGCTGCCGCCCAGGATAAAACTCAATGCCTTGTAAGCTATGTTGTCCGGATCGGTAGTGGGGACGGATTCCGATGCAAGGGTCACCTCGCACATTTTGACAGACGGCTTCTCGATAAAAGCCGCGCCGCCTTTATAAACCGGCGCGGGCGCTGGAGTGATGTCCCTTGCGGGCAGATGGCCATATTTCTTTTCGATCAGGGCGACAAAATCCTCATGACTGACAGGCCCGGCGGCGGCAAACACCATATTATTGGGAACATAGTTGTCATCACGGAAAGACTTAAAATCTTCGACCGTCATGGCGCGGAGCGTTTCCTCCGTGCCGATCGTCGGGCGGCCGTGCGGCTGGTCCGGATAAGCCGTTTCGAACATGAAGTCAGTCAAAGCCACATGGGCTTTGTCATTCCGGCGGTTTTGTTCCTCGATAATAACCTCTCGCTCGCCGCCTTCCCTGGAGGCGGACCGGTCAGGGTTTGTAACGGCCTTGCCGTCAAATGACTCATGCGAAAGGCTGGCCGCAAACATCATCTCGCCGCAGATGTCGGCTGTTTTCTCAAGCGCTGCCGGCTCCAGGTTGAAAAAGAAATAAGCCGTCTTGTCTTTCGTCGTATAGGCGTTCAGGAGACCGCCCAGCTGCCCTTCGACAATCTTCTGGATCTGTCCGTATTTATAAGTGTGCGTGCCCTTGAACATTTCATGCTCAAGCACGTGGGCAGCCCCGTTCTGTTCGGCTGTTTCGCTGTCGGAGCCGGACCCGACCCATGCCCCGCAGACCAAAGTGCCGGGACGCTCCACAGTCACAACCTTTATGCCATTGCTAATAACAGTCATCTTGGGCTCAACGGCAACAGGCGCCGCTTTCGCCGCCGCCTGGTTGAACTCGGTCTTGATGGACGGCCTCTCGGGCCTTGCCAGGGGCACATCCACGCCCTTGAGCTGGGCCTGCATCATGTCCCTGATCTGCTCCGCGGAAGGCAGGGAGTCCTGCGGGCCGACAGCCGACAGGGCGTACTTTCCGTCCCGCAGCATGTTCGCGCAGACCCGCCGGATATCGTCGGACGTCACCTGCTTATATTGTTCCGCAACTTCTTCCTCCGACTTGGTCCGGCCATAGGCAAACATCTGCATGCCATTGCCGAGACAGGCCATCTCGGCCATTTCATCCCTTGCTTCACTGTTCCGCAATACCCGTTCACGCGCCTGCTCAAGCGCCACCGGGTCAACGCCCTCGCGGATGATTTTTCCAAGAACGTCATTAATGGCGACTTCAATAAGCTCCCCGGCTTTTCCCTTGCCGGCGCCGGCTGAAATACTGAAAGATCCCGATGTCCCGCGCGGTATATAGCGGGATTCCACCTGATAAACCAGCGAACGCTTTTCGCGGATCTCCTGGAAGAGCGGGCCGGACATGCCGGACAAAACCTCATTCAGCAGGAACGCCGTGCACCTGTCCGGGTCAGCCATCGGCGGCGCTTCGAAACCAAATTCAAGATTGAGCTGTCCGTTATCATTGGCTTCGCGGATATCACCGCCAGTAAAACTGACCTGCTGCTTTTCCTGCGGTGCGGTTGCGGCGGGCAGGTCGCCAAAGTAATCCTGAACCATCTTTTGGGCTTGTGCGGCAGTGATGTCCCCCGCAAAAGAGATGACGATGTTCTCCGGATGCGCCAGCAGCTCGGCATGCTTTTTCCGCACTTTCCGGGCCGAAAAAGAGTCCAGCGTCTCCGTCGTGCCCAACGGGTTAAGGCCCATGGCCTGCCCGGCAAAAGCGGCCTCGGCAAACTTTGCCCCAGCTTTATCGGCAGCGCTTTCCGCCTGCTGATTTATCTTAAATTTGATACTGCCTCTTGCTTTGGAAACTTCACTGTAACCCAGAAGGGGATGACGGGTGGCATCGGCCATAATGGAAAATATGGCTTCGGCGTCGCGCGCCAGCGAAGTCGCGTGGTAAACCGTTAACTGGGAAGACGGCAACGCCTCTATATCCACACCGCGCAACTGCACTTCCTCCGTAAGCTGGTCGCCCTTCATGGACTTTGTGCCTTCAAGGCCTGCTTTGGCTGTCAGGTAAGTCAGCCCGTTCTCCTTGATGTCTTCGCCTTCCGGTGTGTTGAGATGGATCTGCATGGAAACTTTGCCGCTCTGCGGACGTTGATCCACGACAAAGCGAAGTCCATTCGGAAGGCTGAATTGTGCAGCAGACATGCTTTTTTTCCTTCGGGGCATGTAGGTACATTGTTTTATATTGCGATACATAATATCAATTAATTAATATATGTAAATATGTTTGTTGTGTAACAAACATCAGCAGAAATATCATCTATATTTCAATTAGATGCGGATTTTACGGGCGCACTGGCACCCTTATCCCTGTGGCTGGAGCGGATCCAGACCTTCAAGCAAGGCAGGGCCTCTGCCGGTCAGGGCATCGGACAGCTCTTTGCGGGAGATGGATTGCTGGTAGGTGTTTTTTGAGCCCGCTTCCACAGCACGCTCATAGGTCAGCAGGAGAACAGTATCGTCATCCTGCGAAGAACCGGGGTCTCCGTGCGACAACAGGGCGAGTTCGGCGGGAGAAACAAGCAAGGTCACACCCAGCCAGCGCAGCGCCGGATAAGCGGGATAAGGCGACCTGCCGAGAATGGCTAATATAGATGTCCCTTTGGGAGCAACCGCACCCTCAGGCCATATCCCTATCGCAAAAGAGGATATCTCGTCGAAGTCACCCAGCGTCCAGCCGTCAAGATCGCCCGGCACCAGAGGATTTTTTGAAGCCGCATTGGGCCGCTCGGCATTGCGTACATCGCAGCCCCAGAAGCGGGTGCCATCTGGAAAAACTATTTCGGTGGTGAGGCGGTTACATGAGTTATCAATCACACCGCGCGCCGCCCTCTGAAGAAGCAGGCCGACGATATCGTAACAGCCGCTTTTCTCGTCGCGGCGGCAAAGGATGGTGTCGGCATTGACAGCTGTTTCCGGCGAACCCGCCGTATGGTGCCGCGTCACGGTCAGGTAACCGGCTTCACTTCCGGCGGGAGGCTGGATCGGCATCCCGTCCTTATAGGCATATTCGGCATTAGCAGGAAAAACCACGCGGACAGGCGCAGTCTTCAGCTGTTCGAGATTTGCAAGGGGCACTTCCCGCTCGCGGATGTCCCAGCACTTCGTGCCATGTTCAGCGGCGCTGGTACCGAGCACGACCCAGGTCTCGCCGTTCACGGTCTTGCTATACATGTAAGGACGCAAGACGACGTCGAGGCGTCTCATATCTATGGTTTCGTCTTCTTTTGTGATTACGGCGGCCCGCACCCAGGTCTTGCCGCCATCCTGCGATGAATCGACCCATGTCTCGCTCGGGCGCTCAACACCGTTCAGGAGCCGGATTTGCGTGCCGTTCGGGGCCATAAACGTAAAGACTCCGCTTTCCCAGTAAGACAATCCCGGATCCGGCTTTGCCGGAACCACGATGACTTTTTCACCGACCGGACGCGTCAGGCGCGCCTGCACCAGCCCCGCAAATCTCCATGCATGCGTATCATGTAAGCTGGCAAGTTCGTCCTGGTCAGAAAGCATATATAGAACCCCGTGTGAAGCTGGCCTTAAAGGCCGTTACCCCGAAGACGCAAATGTATCATGCGGTAATGCCCTCTGCAATAAGCTCATGGACGGTGGTTTTTATCCTGATATATCCCGCAAAAACAGGCCTTACATCCTATTGCGAAGGCGGGGCTTTGTTGCGGGCGGGGCTGCTGTTTGCGAGGGCGGGATAAGGCCGAGCTTTTCCGCAAGTTCCAGCTTGGCCGCTTCATATTCCCGCTTCAGGCGGTCGGCCAGCACGGCGACGGGCGGAATGTCACGGACGCTGCCGCTCCCCTGTCCTGCGGCCCAGATGAGCCTCCATGTCTTCGACCTTTCACCAGGCGGCGGCGTGACGCGCTCCGCGGTCGTGCCTTCCCGCTTGATTTTCTCGGCATCATAACCGTTATCATCGATGCTTTTGCGCAGGAAGTTGGCGGGCTGCGCGGTGAAGGCGGAGGTGTAAACGATGTCCGCCGCTTTTGAATCCACGATCATCTGCTTGTAGGCATCATCCGCGCGGGCTTCTTTTGTCGCTGTGAAAAGCGTGCCCATTACGGCAAAATCCGCGCCAATGCTTTGCGCGGCCAGAATATCATGGCCGGTCGACATGCACCCGGCAAGCGCCAGCGGACCCTTGAAGAACTGGCGGATTTCATCGACAAGGGCGATGGGGTTCATCGTGCTGCCTTGCCCACCCGCGCCCGCCGTAATGGCAATCAGCCCATCCGCTCCAGCCTCGACCGCGCGCTTTGCTTCCTCCGTACTGGCCACATCGTGCATGACGATGCCGCCGTAGTCATGGATCTGGGCGATCTGGTCTTTTGTGGGGTGCGCTGAGGCCAGAACGATCGGCACACGGTGCCTGATGACAGCAGCAAGGTCATCGTTAAGGCGCGCATTGCTCTCCTGAAAAATAAGGTTGGCAGCATAAGGGCCTATTTTCGCAGCGGGATTTTCTTGTTTAAGGCGGGAGATGCCTGCATCGATCTCCGCCAGCCACTCATCAAACCCCGCGCTGGTGCGCTGCCCAAAGGCAGGAATGCTGCCGACAAAACCTTCCTTGACCGAGGCCAGAACAAGCTCCGGGGTCGAATTCAAAAACAATGGTGCGACGATAAGCGGGAGCGATGTGGCAGCCTTAATTTCTTCTGTAATGGGGCTATGGATTGTCATGATTATGTGCACCTTTAAAATGATATGCCGTACATTATCATATGGTAACTATAGCTACAATCATTTTCTTTAAAGATTGTTTAGTTGTTATACAGAATTATCATTGACTATATTATGGAGAACATACTATATTCGCGCGAATTTTCAAAAACGGAGAAGCTCATGTTCAGAAGAAGAAACGATGACGAGAAGAAAGTCGTAACAAATGAACTGGCCCCTTTCGATATCGGTCTGAACGGGACGGTGGAGGAATTCCGCGAGGCAAACCAGAAGGCGCTCGACAATAAAAGCAAAAGCGGCGAACACTTCGGCGCGCAGGAACAGCGGGAATTACAGAAGGGCGCTATCAAAGCCTTTCAGGAGGGCCGCCCCGAGAATGTCCAGACCCTCCTCGCAAATCCCGACGAGTTTCAGGTAAGGGACAGCTATTACACCAAAGAGGACATCGCCCGCGAAAAAATACTTTCCGAGTTGGTCTCGGGCAACGACCGGCCTGTCGCTGTTGTTCTTTTAGCCCTCGCAAAAATTCCCGCGCAGGACCAGCAGGAGGTCCTTAACAGGGCATTGCTTGCCGTTATTCGCAATTATACGAAGGTGGAGACTTTTGCAGGCACGCTTATAGAGGCTGGGGCTGATGCAAACGCAGAGTTCGACGGTTTCAAGGGAGCGATACTGGCCTGGGCGGTTAGCAAGAGCCAGCCCCTGCCTGTCATCGAACTCCTTTGCAAGAAAGGAGCCAATTTCGAAGACACCCTCTTCCTGCTGCGCACCAAAGACTGGAAAGCAGAAACTGCGACAAAGCTGAAGGTCTACCGCGAAAAAATAACCGGCGAACCCGCCACGATTGAAGTGAAGCCCGAAGTGCTGCAGCAGATGCAGGACCAGATCAAGGAGCTGACCGAACGGCTGAACCATTTGTCGCCCTCCGCACAGGAACCCGTCGATGCCAACCAGCCCGCAGCGGCAAAACCTGTGCGCAAGACAGCCGCAAAAAAGAACATTCCATAGCCGGCCACGGCTACCGGTGCTTCATTGACGGACATCAGGCCAGCCGCTATAAGATGGCTAAAAGGGGTTCTTTTATCATGAAGCTGTCAGTCATATTTAAATGGATAGGTATTGCTGCGATCCTGTGGCCCGCATTTGAAGCCTCCGCAGCTCCCAAGGCTGCTAATGTGCCGCCTGTACGCCATGTATTTTTGATCGTGCTTGAAAACGAAAGTTATGGGCAGACGTTCGGCCGGAATTCGCTGGCGCCTTACCTTTCAAAAGTTTTGCCCGCACAGGGCGTGCTGCTGCAGAATTTCTACGGGATAGGACACAACAGCCTGGATAACTATATCGCCATGATCAGCGGTCAGGCGCCAAACGCGGCAACCCAAAACGATTGTCAGTCTTTCACCGAATTTTCAGGCAACAAACTTGACAAGGATGGCCAGGCGATTGGCTCCGGGTGCGTATATCCCGCGAATGTAAAGACAATCGCGGACCAGCTTGCGCGGGCGCGCCTGAGCTGGAAGGAATATGCCGAAGACATGGGCAACGATCTGGCGCGGGAGGCTTCTTCCTGCGGGCATCCGCCCTTGAACAGCATTGACAATACGCAGAAAGCCGAAGCGGCGGATCAATATGCCACGCGGCATAATCCGTTTGTCTACTTCCATTCAATTATAGACAGCCCTGTATGCAAGACCAATGTGGTGAATTTCTCGGGTCTGCAGCATGACCTTGAATCCGCCGCCACAACGGCGAATTTTGTCTTTATCACGCCGAACCTTTGCAACGACGGACATGATGGCGGCAGGAAAAAGAAAACCTGCGCCGACGGCAGGCCCGGCGGGCTTGTATCGGCCGATGCTTTTCTAAAGCAATGGGTGCCCATCATTCTGAAATCGCCTGCGTTCAAACAGGACGGCTTGCTGATTATAACGTTTGACGAAGCTGATGTTGATGTCAGGTATGATGCGTCAAAGCACGCTTACCTTGAGAAAGAGGGCGATGCATCGGCCTGCTGCGGGGAACCCGCCGGTCCAAATATTGACTCTTCCCAGACCGTCTTCGGCGCGCCTGACGAAGGCCCGGGGATCATCGGCCCCGGCGGCGGCAGGATAGGCGCGGTGCTGTTGTCACCGTTCATCAAACCCGGAACGGTGTCCGTCACGCCGTATAACCATTACTCATTACTGAGAACGCTTGAGGATATCTTTGGTTTGCAGCATCTGGGTTATGCGGCGCAGCCGGAATTAAAAACGTTCGGCAGCGATGTATTTGAGAATAAATAAATCTCAAAAAATAAAAACATAGCCTGTAATAAGCACCGCTACCACTCCCGCGGCAATGGCCACATCGAAGGCAATGCGCTTGCGCACCAGCGCGGCAATCGAGGCCAGTGCAATGCCTAACTGCGCGACCATGCCGGCATAGCCCAGCATGTCTTTCTGCTGCAGGTGCTTCAGGCCTTTGGCGAGGTGGTCCTCGCGTTCACTAGCCTTGCTGACAGCCGTCTGCTTGCTGAGGGGCTGGCGGTCGCGGAAGTCTTTCTCCATCTTCGTCAGCTTGGCGCGGTCGGCGCCGTTCAGCGGGCTCGACGGCAACAGCTGCATCTCCACGATATGCGCCTTGATGCTGTTCGCCTGATATTCCGACCACGCATCGGAGGCCTGCGTCTGCGACAAAATCGCCTGATTGCTCTCGTAGATGGCTTCGTTGGTCAGCGTCGTGGCACGCACGGTCAAAAACCCGGTCAGCGCCGCCAGCACTCCCGTCAACACGGCGACATGGCCGATCCAGTCAGGGGCATCTTCTCCTGCAGCCGGAGGATTGCCAGCGGCAAGCTGCGCGGTTAATTCTTTTACCTTTGAAATGACCTTGGCGTGTTTTTTCATGTGTATCTCCTTAAAAGCCCTTCGTTAATAGCACCCTGCCCTGAAAGCCGTCAATCGCCCTTCTGTTCTTTTTTACTTTCTATTTTGGTCAGGAATTGCTTTGCCCAGACGGCGTCAGGGTCGCCTTCCGGGGCGGTTTGTATAGTCGCTTTCAACTCCTCAATCGCCTCCGGAGAAGCCGAAGCCAGCGCCTTGTTCAGGTCGCTTTCGGCAACAGCGCCTTTGGCATCCGGCCTCAGGCCAAGATAAATAAAGGCAAGCCTGTAGTGCATGTAGGATGTCTTGCCCTGCCACACCGGCGCGGGATGAGCGAAGAAAGCACGGAAATTTTCGGCGGCTTTCTGGTACTCCTGCTGGTCGAAATAAGCGATGCCCAAAAAAACATGGGCGCGGCCTGAGTGGGAGCCGCATTGCAGGGCATGTTCGAAAAGAGAAATATGGTCGTGCCATGTTTTATTCTGCAGGTAGGTTTTTGCCCCCAGCGACAAGGCGGCCGCAATCACCAGCGCGGCGGGTATGATTTCTGATTTCTGGCGCTCAACCCATACCATGGCCGTCTGCGCTAACCCGAGAAAAAGGCCGATGGTGGGAAGATACATCCAGCCTTCGGAAACAAAAGCGTCAATGGGTTTGACGATGCCCGTGACAGGAGAGAACGCCACCGCAAACCAGAGCAGCCCCCAGCTCAGCGGACGGCTCTTGCCAAAAATAATCAGCAACACCGCGCCCGCAGCCATCGCCGCCCCTGCGAGAACCTGTGGAGAGAAAAAGCTGGTGAACACAGCAAAATCCCGCTCCATATACAGACAAGCAGGCCAGACCATCAGCCCGGCATAAACAGGAAGCGTGGCGAGGCTGGTAAAAATACGGTTGGCGAGATTGTGCGCATAGAACTGGCTGTAAAACAAATCTGCGGGATCGTGCATGACGGAATAATGCGGGATCAGCCACGCGAACGCATAAGCCCCCGCCAGCAGCCACAGCGGCCATGTCCTGATATAAGTTGAGGGACGCAGGCGCTCATCACTCACCAAAAAAAGCGTGAGCGTCGCCAGCGCCGGGAAGACAACGGCGGATTCCTTGCTGCCGAGCGCAAGGATAAGAAACAGGCATGACAACCAGCCCCTGCGCGGCGCAAAATCAGGCAGCAGCACATTCACGCCTATCAATGTAAAGAAGCCCACAAGCGGCTCGGAGATGCTGCTGACATAGGCGACGTCCGACGTCAGCAATGGCTGCACTCCCCAAAGCAGCGCAGCCGCAAGCGCGGCCTGCGGGTGGAACTTCAGGCGGCAGCCCAGACGGTAGACAAGGCAAGTATTAACGGCATGCAGCAGCACATTCACGCCATGAAACGCGGCGGCTGAAAGGCCGAAGGCCTGATACACGAAAAAATAAATGAGCATCTGTATAGGCCGGTGGAAGCCGGACGACTGCTGCGTGATGTCGGAGCCTGTCAGGATCGAGCCGCTGAGAAGGCTCGGCAGGTCGCTCCAGTGGCGCAGAAATGCGTTCTGGATGACAACGAAGGTGTCATCAGACACAAAGCCGTTGCTGTAAACGTTCATATAAGCGGTAAAGACCGCCAGCAATAGGATGAGGTAAGACATTCTCTCCTGCTGTTTCGGCGATGCAGCCTGAAGACTGTCCTTCATTCTCATTTTCTCCAGCCCCGTTTTGCTGCCTTAGGTTTGGTTTTTAGTTTAGGTTATAACAGGTGCCAGTGCAATTGATGAGACGAAAAACCGCGCCTGAGAGTGAACCCAGGCGCGGTTTAGTCATGGGTTAGGGGTTTTTAGATTGATTAGCCGCAGCAAGCCGTCTTCTTCTCTGTGACCGTCTCGCATGAACCGCCGCCGCAACATTCATTTGCTTCAGCGCTGAGTTCATAGCCCGCCTTCTTCCATTCCTCGATGCCGCCTTCGAACTTGGTGACGTTCGAGAAGCCGAGGCCGTCGAGCTGTTCCGCCGCCAATTTGCTGGCAGGGCATTTCGGGCCTGCGCAGTAAACGACGATGGCCGCATCCTTCGGCAGGCTTGCGCTTTTCAGGGCGCCGGGCAGCTTGCCGAGCGGAATGTGGCGCGAACCGGGGATCATCTCGCCCTTGAACCATTCTTCCGTAGTGACGTTCCAGACATGCAGGCCGATGTCCTGGCTGATTCTCGTCTTGAGGTCCTGTGTTGTGATTGTTTTCATTGTGTTATTTATCCTTTCTTGAGGTTTCATACCGTAATTGAACGGCTCATTTACAATGCTACCCCTTATAGGTTATAATGAGAAGTATGCACTATTTTGGTATATACTAACTAAAAGGAAAGTATAGGCAGCCCATGAAAAGAGCCAAAAGTTCATCCTGCGGGACTGACGACTGCAACTGCCCGATCGAAGTTTCGATCGAAGTCATCGGCGGCATGTGGAAGACGCTGATCATCCGCGAACTCATGAACGGCACGCGCCGCTACAGCGAAATCCACCGCGCCCTTAAACCCGTCACGCACAAAATGCTGGCCCAACAGTTGCGCGACCTCGAGTCCGACGGTGTC
>Ga0206948_1090_pt1 | contig 24313 bp, 22 predicted proteins | sample Alteio_BWOrgHeat_FD_153236 | JGI IMG/M metagenome (GOLD analysis project Ga0206948, IMG submission 153236) | Enriched cells from forest soil in Barre Woods Harvard Forest LTER site, Petersham, Massachusetts, United States -... | ecosystem: Environmental > Terrestrial > Soil > Temperate forest > O... | reverse complement strand
CCGGCCGGGAAAAATCCGTGGTCAGGACATATTCGCATGGCATGAGGGCGCGGCTGGCGTTGGCGCAGGCACTTCTGCCGGAGCCGGAACTGCTCATCCTGGATGAACCCAGCGATGGCCTCGACCCGGAGGGCATCCACGAGATGCGTGAAACCATCCTTCGGCTGCATCGGGATTTTGGCCTGACCATCCTGTTGTCTTCCCACCTGTTGAACGAGGTGGAACAGCTTTGCACACGCATCGCCGTTGTGGCCCAGCAGACCAAAGATCTCACCGCGCTTCACTTCCAGGTTGAGTTCTTCAACCGCGGGCCGGGTACCGAATACTTTTCGGATGTTTGACAACTGTATCATTGTCCCTCAAGAAAATTCCGGATGTGTTGATCGGCGTACAAATAATTGACTGCGTGCGCCGGACCATTCAAGGCGTGGAAGGTGGCCTTGTCAAAAAACACCGGGACGTGGCCAGGCGGATATTGGAGTCCCAAAAGATTCAAATGGCTGGCGTCTTGACCATTCAATACGGGATTCCACGAATAACTCGACCCGGTCTGTTCATAAACATTTTGGCGGTCGGACGGGCACTTCAAAACCTTGACCGAGCCAAGCTGATTGGAGAGCACCTGATCAACGGCGGGATAACTATTTGTGACCGTGGCATTCGTGCCTTTGTCGTACATGTAAGGCAGACGGTTGTTGTTCTCATCGATGTACACCTGAAGGGCGACACCCAGTTGATGCAGATTGGAGAGGCAGGCAGCGGTGCGGCCTTTTTCTTTGCCGCGAGCCAAGGCTGGCAACAACAATGCCGCCAGGATCGCCACGATGGCGATGACCACCAAAAGCTCGATCAAGGTAAAGGCCTGGCGGCGTTTCATGAAGTTATAGAAAGGCTCAATGCATCTTTCCGTTTTGGATTTGAGTCTCGACCTGATTTAACAACGGCGCCAGGTCCGCTTTGGTTTGGGGCGAACTCTGCGAGTAAAGCTCGGTCAATCCGATCTGGCGTACCCTCTGTTCTAATTCAGGGCTCAATTGCGGTCCGTTATTTCCGCCACCATTAGCGCCGCCTTGTTTGAGGTTATTGACCGCGTTATCCACAATTTTTTTGCGTTGGTCGGGCGGTAGCTGGCTGAAGGCATCCAGCATCTGCTTGAAACCGGTCGGCAAGGTTTTATCGATGAACTGGGATTTCTCGGCATCAGTCATGGCTTTGAACCATTTTCTCCACGCTTCTTGCTGGCGCCATTTCATTCGCTCGTCTGCGGACAACTCATTGATCATGTCGCCAAATTGGTTCAACACCCGGGCGCGATCGGCAGCGGACAACTGGCTGAGGTCGTTCGCGTTCATGAAGGCTTCCAGCTTCTCCACGGTCACCTTGGAATGCTCGGCCAGATAGAAAACCGTCAACGCCACAATCCAGACGACCGCCAAGGCGATGGCCGAATAGATCAATGGTTTAAACCGCCGGTTTTTCATGGGTCAAATCTAGTTCAATTTCAATGAGTCGCCATCAAAATCATGAGCGCGGGCAGCGCGCTATTGTAAAAACGTATTCCATTCAGGACCGGTCAGCGTGGTATCCAGATAGGTGAATGTCCCGTGATCTTTGATCTCCACGGCGGCATTCAAGAGTCCGGTCATCGCCGCCCGATAAAGCGTGCTGGCAAAACTAATCCGTTTCACGCCGGCACCAGCGAGTTCCGCCACGGAATGAGACCGGCCTTTCACGCCGACCATGAAATTGACCGGCTTGCCGACCGCTGCGCAAACGGATCGCACCGCCGTGAGATCCGGCAAGGCGGGCGCAAATAAAACATCCGCCCCGGCTTTTTCGTATGCGACCAGCCGTTTGATCGCGTCATCCAAGTCCAGCCGGCCACGGAAGAAATTTTCTGCGCGGGCCGTGAGCGTGAAAGCAAAGGGCAACGCCCGAGCTGCTTCGGCAGCAGCAGCGATGCGCTCTGCCGCCAGTTCGATCTCATAAAGCGGCTTATCCTTGTCTCCGGTGAAATCTTCAATGGAACAACCGACCAAGCCAGTTTCTGCCGCGAGGCGGATGGTTTCAGCGACGCCAGCAGGACTGGCATCAAAACCATTTTCCATATCCGCTGAGACAGGCAAATCGGTCGCTTGCACGATCAACCGCGCATGTGACAGGGCCTCGACTCTGCGGATTTGTCCATCGCGCCGACCCAGCACGCCGGCGCTGGCCGAACTCGAAGTGGCCAAGGCCGTGAATCCCGTGCGCGCCAGCAAGCGCGCCGAACCGGCATCCCACGGGTTGGGCATCAACAAGATGTCTTTGCTTTCGTGTAGAGCGCGAAATCGCGCGGCCTTTTCCTTCTGTGTCATAATCGATACTACCCTGATTGGGTCGCTGAAATATGGCGCACTTTCCGAGGATGGCCAATCAAATCAACTGGCTTCGCCGGTGGTTTCAGGTCTACTCTTTTCCCATGGTTCAAGCGGAGGCTTTGCAATGGATCGGAAAAAATGAAGTGCGCTGGCGCGGCCGGCGGCTCGTTTATTTTTCCGGGTGCGATTACTTCCGGCTGGCCCGCGATGAGCGGGTGGCTGCCGCGTTGCCCGCATCGCTAAAAAAGCATGGCCTGAATGTTGCCGCTTCGCGCATCACCACAGGCAACCACTCCATCTATCATGCGCTCGAAGCCGCGATCGCCAAATTTTTTGGGGCGGATTCCGCTTTGTTATTTCCGGATGGCTATCTGGCTCCGCTTGCCGCGGCGCAAGCCTTGGGCGGCGATTTCACACACGCCCTGGTGGATGAACTGGCACACGGCGCTTTGCGGGATGCGGCGCGGCTGTCGGGTTGTGCGGTCAAATTTTTCAAGCATCGCGATGCCACCAGCCTGGCCAAGGTCATCGGCCAATGCGGTAAGAAGGCGCGTCCGCTGATTTTTACAGATGGCATGTTTGGACATGATGGCTCGGCGGCGCCTTTGCAAACGTATCTTAAAATTTTGCCCGCGCGTAGTTTGATCCTGGTGGATGATGCCCATGGCGGTGGTGTCCTTGGCAAAAACGGGAGAGGTACGTTGGAATTTGAAAACGTTGGCCGCTCGCGCATTGTTCAATGCATCACGCTGAGCAAAGCTTTTGGCGTGTACGGAGGTGCGGTGCTGGCTCCCTCTGCGCTGCGCGAGAAATTGATTTCCGCGAGCTGGATTTTTAAAGGCACCACACCGCTGCCACCGCCTCTGGCCGGAGCGGCACTGGCTTCGATAAAACTTTTAGGCCGTGAATCCAATCGCCGGCGGCGGCTGGTCGAAAACACCCGCTGGCTGCGCGCGGCTTTGCGCTCGGCGGGTTGGCCGGTGGAAAACTTGCCGGGCCCGATCGTTCGCCTGGAACCAATGACAGCAACTCAGGACGCACTTTTAAAACAGCGCCTGCTGGCGGCCGGGATTTATCCGCCGTTTCTGAAATACGGCGCTGCTGCCCAAGGCGTTTTTCGTTTTGTCATCTCCAGCGAGCATACGCGCAAACATTTGGCGGCGGTGGCCAATGTTCTTAAAGATTTCAAAAAGAGCGGTCATTGAAGTTCCTGGTCTGATTTTGTCTGTTTCCTGACGCCGGTTCGTGCTTACATTTTCCTGTGATCATAATCACCGATGAACAATGCCTGGACTACTCGCAAGCCGGGCATCCGGAGCGCCCGCAACGCATCGCGGGCACGTTGGAACTTTTAAGAAAACAGACCGACCTCGCGCTCGCCTGGACCGCGCCGGCGAAATGCGAAGATAAAGCCATCCTGCGCGCCCACGCACCGCAAATGCTGGCCCGTCTGGAAGTGCCCGAGAATTTTGACGCCGACACGCCGTTCTTTGAAAACATTTCCGTTCGCGCCCGCGCTTCCGTTGGCGCCGGCTTGGAAGCGCTACGCCTTGCCCGCAGCGGCAAAGATGTTTTCAGTCTCATGCGCCCGCCCGGTCATCATGCCACGCGCGAAAAATCCATGGGCTTTTGTTATCTCAATAACATCGCGATCACCGTATTGGAAGCGGGGGCGACTGGTTCCAAGCGCATCGCGGTCTTCGACTTCGACGTGCATCACGGCAATGGCACGGAAGACATCCTGCTTGATCAACCCGGCATAGCTTTTTTTTCCGTGCATCAGTTTCCGGCCTATCCGATGTCGGGATCAAAAAATCGCGGTGAAAACTGTTTCAATTATCCGGTCGCTCCCGGCACGGCACGGGAAGAATATCGAGCCACGCTCGCCCGTGCCCTGGACGACGTGAAACGTTTTCAGCCTGACCTCATGGCTGTCTCCGCCGGTTTTGACGCTTACGCGCGCGATCCGCTGGCGGAAGGCTCATTGCTGGCGGAAGATTTTCACTGGATCGGCGAATCGTTGCAAAAGATGGGTGTGCCGATGTTCAGCCTTTTGGAAGGTGGTTACAGCCGCGACCTGCCCGAACTCATCTTTGCCTATCTCAAAGGTGTGGCCGGTCAATGATGCATCATGAACCTGCCTGACCAATTTATTCCCGACCTGCGAGACGCCGTGGGGCCGGTCATTCTCATCTCCGGCGTTGGCCTGCTCCTGCTCACCATGACGAATCGCCTGGGCCGCGCCATTGACCGAGCGCGAATCTTGAAGCGCGATCTGAATAGTTTGCACGGCGCGGAGCAACAACTGGTTCAAGCGCAGATCAACATTCTCTTTCGCCGCGCCAAAATCATCCGCACCAGCATTCTGTTCGCGGTTGTAAGCGCGTTGCTCGCCGCACTGCTGGTCATCAGCATTTTTCTCGCGTCGTGCCTGGAATGGAAAATGAGCGTGTTGGTGGGCGTGATTTTTGTCGCGTGTCTCGGTTCCCTTTGCGCGTCGCTCGTGGCGTTTATCGGGGATATCAACCTGTCGTTGCGAGCCCTGAAACTGGAACTGGAAGGCTCGATAAAGGCCGATACTGTGAATTAGACCCGCTCGCCGTGGCTGGCTTTCGCATCTTTGATCTCGATGGGATCCGCCGGCTGCTCGTGGTAATTCAACAGGTAACTGAAGATTTCCCGGCGACGCGGATGCTCGACCAGCCAGTTCTTGAATTCTTCCACGCGCCCGAAATCTTTCCCGATCCGTTCCTTGAAACTGTCCTCGATCGACTGTTCGTACTCGGTGGAACGGATTTGCTTTTGGTAGGAGGCGGTGAATATCTCGTGGATATGCGTGTGCAGATTTTTGCTTTTGAGCGCCTCCCATTCTCCCTGGTCCAGCCAGACACTGCCGGTGGCGGGACTGCGATCAATGTGGAAATTCAACCCGTGTCCGACCTTGTAGCGCAACAGCACCCGACCCGACTCCGGACAGATCAACGCGCGCCGTTTTGAATCATCCGCCGGTGCGGGCGCGTAATTTTGAGGGGATATTTTCGGAGCCACGGGCAAGTGCTCCCGCCACGCGAAAAAAGCGGCCAGCGGAATCCATACTCCACCGGATTCCGGACAGCGAAACGCATGCAGGCCGGGCTCAATCTCGCTCGGCTGCAAGGGCACCGCTGGATTGTAGGGACTTTGCACAGTTTTCCGTTATGAGGTTATGAAAAAATAATTGTCTCTCCCTGATTTTTCTTTCATGATGTGCACCAGAATTTAGGGACGGGTGGATTCGAACCACCATCCTTCGCCGCGCAATTTCTTGAACTGCAGAACAGCGATGCACGTCCATTCGTGCTACGCCCCTTAATACTCCCCGCTTGTTAGCGCAAGCGGGGAAATTTTTTAACTCAAGCGCATCGGCATGACCACGTACAGGAAGGGTCCGTTGATCTTCAACACGCCGGGGCTCAGCTCATCGATGAGTTCGATGAACACTTCGTCTTCCGCCAGCGCAGTCAGCGGATCGATGAGATAGCGCGGGTTGAAGGCGATCGCCATTTCCTTGCCTTTGTAGTTCACTGCGAGCGTTTCGCGGGCTTCGCCGACTTCCGGCGAATTGGCGGTGATGGCCAGTGAATTCCGGCCGAAAGTCATCTTCACCGAGTTGGCCTTGTCACTGGTCATGATCTCCGCACGGCGCAGGGCCTGGAGCAATTCCTCGCGTTGCAGCGGGATGCGTTCCTTGGCTTCACCGGGGATCACCTGGCGATAATTCGGATAATTTCCCTCGATCAACTTCGTGATCAACAGCACGGAAAAACCTTTTTCATCTTTCAACGCGAAGGACGCCTGGTTCTCGCCGAATTTCAATTCCACATCACCCTTGTCCTGCAACAGGCGGTTCAGCTCGTTCACAGCCTTGGCAGGCACGATGAATTCGCCGCTGCTCTTTTCGGTGATCTCCACTTCTTCGTCCACCAGCGCCAGCCGGCGGCCATCCGTGGCCACGAGGGTCATCTTGCCTTCCTTGAGGCTGATGAAGATGCCGTTGAGCACGTAGCGCGATTCATCTGTGGAGACGGCGAAGGACGTCTTCTTGAGCATGCTACGCACAGTGTCCTGCGTCAGGCCGACCTTCTTGTCGTCCTTGAATTTCGGGAGCGGCGGAAATTCATCCGCGCCGAGGCCGTGGATCTTGAAAAATGAAGAACCGCTGCGCACGCTCGTCACGTTCTTCTCGTCGGTCTCGATCTCGATCTCGCCGCCGTTGAGTTCGCGCACGATGCCGAAAAGTTTTTTCACGGGCACGGTGGTGCTGCCGGGCTTGGTGATCTTCGCGTCCACGGAGCAGGCCACGGTCACGTCCAGGTCGGTAGCGGTGAATTCCAGTTTCCCATTCTCCGCGCGCAGCAGCACGTTCGACAGGATCGGCAAAGTGGTGCGGGTGCTGACGACATTTTGCACCGCCTGCAGGCCGGCAATGATCTGATCTTTTGTGATCGTGAGGTTCATGAGCGTTTAATATGTATCTTCTTTAAAAGAAAAAACTATCCGTATTATGTCCGGTGAACAAGCCTAACAACTTCAAAACCGCAATCACGTCCGTACGAATACTGACTTTGGCACCGGCGACAACTCCAAGCTATCCGTACCAGACAAAATGAAAAGTCAAAGTTCTTAACAGTGTACACAACTCATTCACACTCTGCTGGTCTTCAATCCGCCGACTTGTGCGCGACGGATGATTTCCGGCAACGCCGAGCAGACAAAATCCACTTCCGAGGCCGTGGAATCGCGGCCCAGGGAGAAGCGAACGAGCGAATTCGCCGCTTCCTTCCGGCCCGTCGCCAAAATCACGTGGCTCGGCTCCAGCGAACCCGCCGAGCACGCCGAGCCGCTCGACGCGCAAATGCCTTCCACATCCAATCCTGCCATCAAAGCGATGCCATCCGAGCCCTTGACCACGAACGAAACCGTATTCGCCAGGGAACGCTCCCGCGGACTCACGATTTCGCAGCCAGCAATGGTCTCGATCGTCGCAATCAGTCTGGCTACCAGCGGTTTAAGTTTTTCGCCATTAAAAACCGGAGGATTGACACATTTTTCCAAAGCCGCCGCCAAACCGACGATCGCCGGCAGATTTTCCGTGCCCGCACGGCGCTCATTTTCGTGGCCGCCACCGAACAAAATCGGATCCGGATGCAGCGGCGACTGGATGTACAGCAGCCCCGCGCCTTTCGGCCCGTGAAATTTGTGCGCGCACACCGAAACGAGGTGCGCATTGAACTGGCCGATGCCGTTCAACGGCTCTTTGCCAAACCATTGTACTGCGTCCGAGTGAAAAATGATTCCGCGCTCGCGACAAACGGCGCCGAGTTCCGCGACCGGCTGGATCGTGCCGATTTCATTGTTTGCGGCCATGATTGAGACCAGCACGGTGTCCGCGCGAAGAGCTTTCTTCAAATCATCCACGGAAACCCGTCCATCGCGGTCCACCGGCAATCGGGTCACCTGAAAACCTTCGTGCTTTTCCAGATAATCAAAACAGTGCAGGACCGCGTGATGTTCCACGGCGGAAGTGATGAGATGCCGGCCCTTGGCCTTCAGCATCCGTGCCGTGCCGAAGATGGCCAGATTGTTCGCTTCCGTTCCGCCGCTGGTGAAAATGATTTCGCTCGGCTTTGCCCCCAGAAATGCCGCCGCCCGGTCCCGCGCATCGTCCAGGAGCGCGCGGGCCTTGCGACCGACATGATGCACGCTCGAAGGATTCCCCCAGATTTCGCCGAGAAAAGGCAGCATGGCCGCCTGCACCGCAGGATCAAGCGGAGTTGTGGCGTTGAAATCGAAGTAAACCGTGCGCGGCATCGTCGCAAAATGCCGGATTTTTGCCGGAGCGACGAGCCAAAAAAGTTCGCGGCGACCTGCAAAATGGGTTACATAACGGGCCCATGAGCACACGGGTAAAGATATGCGGCGTCACCAGCGTGGCCGATGCCCAGATGGCCGCCGAGGCGGGCGCCGATCTTATCGGGTTGATGTTCTATGAACGCAGCCCGCGTTACATCACGCTCCCGACCGCTGTCGAGATTTCCCGCGCGCTGCCGCCTTTCGTCATGCGCGCCGGGGTTTTTGTGAATCCGGAGCCAGATTTCGTTATGCGCGCCATTGCCGAGTGCGGCCTGCACCTGTTGCAATTTCATGGTGATGAGCCCTCGGAATTTTGCACCCAGTTCGGCCTCATGAGTCTCAAGGCCGTCCGCGTGCGCGATGCGGCGTCCATCCAGACGCTCGCCAATTATCAGACCGATGCGTTCCTGTTGGACGCGCATTCCAAAAGCGGTCTCGGTGGCACCGGTGAAAAATTTAACTGGGAGCTCGCCAAGGACGCGCAACAGTTCGGAAAGCCGATCTTTCTCGCCGGCGGATTGACGCCGGAAAATGTGGCGGATGCTGTCCGCCAGGTGCAACCGTTCGGCGTGGACGTGTCCAGTGGCGTGGAATCCGCGCCTGGAAAAAAAGATCCGGCCAAGGTCCGCGCTTTCATCACCGCCGCCAAATCCGTTGTTTAATCAGCCATGAAGAAAGATGTGATCCGCTGTTCCTGGCCCACGGACGACCTCTACATTCATTACCACGATACTGAATGGGGCGTGCCCGTGCACGATGACCGGTTACTGTTTGAATATCTCATCCTGGAAGGTGCGCAAGCCGGCCTGAGCTGGTACACCGTTCTGAAAAAACGCGAGAGCTATCGCGCGGCCTTTGACAATTTCGATACCCACAAGATCGCGCGTTATGGTGACAAAAAGGTCGCCGAACTCATGGCCAATCCCGGGATCATCCGCAACCGCTTGAAAGTTCACGCCACCATCCAGAACGCCAAAGCCTTCATGGCGGTGCAAAAGGAATTCGGCAGCTTCGATGCCTACCTCTGGCGTTTTGTGAATAACAAACCCGTGCACCGGCCGTCCAATTCAAACAACGAACCCGTCGGTCGCACGGATGTTTCCGATGCCTTGAGCAAAGACCTGTTGAAGCGCGGCTTCAAATTCGTTGGTTCCACCATTTGCTACGCCTACATGCAGGCCATCGGCATGGTGAACGATCACGTGACGACCTGCTTCCGGTACAAACAATTGAAATGAAACGCATCGCCGTCTATTGCGGTTCCAACAAAGGCATCCGCCCCGAATACATCGCCGCCGCCGAACAACTCGGCGCCCTCCTCGCGCAAGCCAAGATTGAGCTCGTCTACGGTGGCGGCATGGTCGGCTTGATGGGTGCCGTGGCAGATGCCGCGCTGAAACACGGCGGCCATGTCATCGGCGTCATCCCGGAAAAATTGTTCATCAAGGAAGTCGCGCACGAGAAATTGCCCGACCTGCGTGTCGTCAAGAACATGCACGAGCGCAAGGCCCTCATGGCGGAATTGTCCGATGCCTTCATCGCGTTGCCTGGCGGCTACGGCACGTTTGAGGAATTTTTTGAAGTGCTCGCCTGGAGCCAGTTGGGCTGGCACCAAAAACCGTTCGGCCTGCTGAATATCTCCGGATTTTACTCCCATCTCATGGCGTTTCTGGACCACACCACCGCCGAGGGTTTCATCCGCCCCAAACATCGCGAACTCGTCATTGTGGAAGACAATGTGGAAAAGATTCTGCACCGCCTTAAAGATTTCCGCCCACCCAACGAGGTCAAGTGGGTGAAGTAAACTCGCGTGACGTATTTTTTCCTACGGCGAAATCCCCCGGAAAAAGCGCTGATTAAAACCGCTCGTCGTATTCGTCCACCACGTGACTCCCGCTGCATTGTTGAACGTGTTCAAATCCGACCAGGAAGCCGGTGCGAGCGAACTGGCAGTTTGCAATCGGAACGTGCTGCCCGGTGTGATGAACAGCTCAAAGACATTAGTACCCCGCTGGCTGGACAGATTCAGTGCGAACAGCGGCGCGATTGTATCGGACGCGATAATGGTTCCACTTGCGCCGGTCACCGCAAACCGGCCATTCACAAAGCTGGCTCCATAAAGATTCTGGCCACCCGTCAGACCTACTTGGCGGCTGGTCCACGAGCTGCCATCGGCAGAAGTCAGCACCGTTCCGTTGGCGCCGTCGGTCAGATAATAACCATCCGCGAAGGTCACGCTTTGCAGTGATTGAGCTGTCCCGGAAGTTTGCACCGTCCAGTTCGTCGCGTCCAAGGAAGTCACGATGGTGCCACTCGCTCCCACTGCCGCAAAACCCACATAACCATACGCCACGGAATCCAGATCCAACGTTTGCCCCGAGTATTGGCCGGTCCAGGAAACGCCATCGGGCGAGGTCACCACGGTGCCCAGTTTGCCCACCGCTACGAACAGGCCGTTGCCGTAGGTTATGCCGTACAGTGCCAGCGTGGTGCCGGAACTGCGGCTGGTCCACACCGTTCCCGCAGTGGATGTCTGGATGGCTCCGCCGTCACCCACGGCCACGAGCAGGCCATTACCGTAGGCGATGCCGTGCAGGTTGCTGGCCGTGGCCGCATTGCGCTGGGTCCAGGTCTGGCCATCGGTCGAGACATATAAATTTCCGCCCGGGCCCACGCCGATAAATCCACTGCTATAAACCATCACGCTTGGCAGCACCGGCGCACTGCTCACGTTGGTGTACACCAGGCCGTCGGTCGACCGGGCAATGCCATTCGAAGAGCCGGCCACATAAATGCCGTTCGTGAAAGCGATGCTGGTGAAATTATAAGCGGGCCCGGTCTGTACCAGCGGGAGATTGACATTGGTCCAGTTCACGCCGTCTTGCGAGACCATGATTTGTGGTGCGCCAAACGGGCCATAAATAGGTTCTGTCACGGCGACGTAACTGCCGTTTCCGTAAGCGCAGGACATGCTCGGGCCAAAATAATTTTCCGGCGCGGCATTGGTGGTGTTCCAAGTGATCCCATCCGTGGAATATTGGAAAAATGCCGTCAAAGCGCCGAAGCCGCCGATCATCGCAAACCCATTGGCAGGGGTGATGAAATTATAATAAAACCCGCTTACCACTTCGGTCGCATACGTACCGAGCACATTCGTGGTCCAGTTGATCCCGTCCGTCGAACGGAAAACAAAAGTGTCCGCCATGTCAAAATCTGAAAAGCGGAAACTGTTTATCAGGAAAGCTCCTTTGTAAAAGGTCACCGATTCGTTCAGCAAGGCGTTAGAATGGAAGACATTTCCGGGGGCAGTCAGGGTATTGGTCGTCCAAGTGGAACCGTCCGCTGAATAATAAACCTGAGGATTGCCCCCCACCGCTACAAACCCCGCACTGCTGCCTGCCACGGCCAGCGCCCCGGTCGTGCCCGCCACCGTGGACCAGTTCACCGCATCCGGGGAGGTGATGATCACGCTCCCGCCAACCGCCACAAATTTACCGTGGGCATAGGCCACGGAGTTGAGCGAATTTGTGGTTCCAGAATTTTGTATCACCCAGTTGGTGGCATCCACGGAAGTTTGCACCATGCCTTTCGTGCCCAGTGCCACATACTTGCCCTGCGCATAGATCACGGTGTTAAGTGTGTTGGTGGCGAGTGCGACCTGCTGTGTCCAGTTGGTGCCATCTGGTGATGTGCCCACCACCCCGCTGATTCCCACCGCCACAAAAAAGCCATTGGTGAAAACCACGCTCGTGTAGGTTGGAATGGCCGGTATCGGATTGCCATTCGGCAGTGGATTTCGCCAGTGCCAGTTGTCGATCGGTCCGGCCCAAGCCGTGCCATCGCTGATAAAAATTGCCAGGAAAAGCAAAACCGGAAGCAGCCCTTTTGATTTCATAAAAAAAATCTGAACCCAACATTCCACCGTATCGCACTGAGTATAACCGGGCAATCACATGACTGCCTTGTGGTTATGTATAAAACCCTAGCAAAACCCTCTCCATCCCCAAGCAAAAAAGGGTTAAAAGGCGGTGACAGCCAGAAGTAATTGTACCTACTATGACTATCAATCTCGTCCAATAGAATCCTGTCACTTCTGTTCATTTTGTTTAAACCCATCCGGCCTCTCCTTTCACCGCCAATCCCCGGCAAACAATTTCTTTGCGCGTACCCCGCCTTTGCACGAAAATGGAACCATGAGCACAGTTGCCAATTTGAATCTGCCGGATGCCCAGGGCCATTTCGGGCCTTACGGCGGCAGATACGTGCCCGAGACCCTCATGCACCCCTTGCAGGAGCTGGAGGCGGAATATTTCCGCGCCCAGAAGGATCCGGAATTTCAGCGCGAACTCGCCTATTACCTCAAAGAATTTTGCGGTCGCCCCACGCCCCTCTACTTTGCCGAACGCCTCACCAAGGAACTCGGCGGCGCCAAGATTTATCTCAAGCGCGAAGACCTCAATCACACCGGCGCGCACAAGATCAATAACGCCATCGGCCAGATCCTCCTCGCCAAGCGCATGGGCAAGACCCGCATCATCGCCGAGACCGGCGCGGGCCAGCACGGTGTCGCCACCGCCACCGTCAGCGCCATGTTCGGCATGAAATGCGTCATCTACATGGGTGCCGTCGATTGTCAGCGCCAGGAACTCAACGTCTACCGCATGAAAATGCTGGGCGCGGAAGTCGTGCCCGTGCACGCCGGCCAGAAGACTCTCAAGGAAGCCGTCAATGAAGCCATGCGCGACTGGGTCACCAACATCCGCGGCACCCATTACATCCTCGGCACCGCTTACGGCGCGCATCCGTATCCCGTCATGGTCCGCAATTTCCAGCGCATCATCGGCGATGAAGCCCGCGCTCAGATTTTAGAAATTGAAAAGCGCCTGCCCGATCTCCTCATCGCCTGCGTCGGCGGCGGGTCCAACGCCATCGGCCTGTTCTATCCCTTCCTCGATGACGCCTCCGTGAAGATGATCGGGGTGGAAGCCGGCGGCCTCGGTATCAAGCCCGAGCAGCACGCCGCGCGTTTTCAGGGCGGTTCACTCGGCGTGTTGCAAGGCACCCGCAGCTTCATTCTGCAGGATGAATATGGCCAGATCCAATCCACCCACAGCGTCAGCGCCGGCCTGGATTACGCCGCCGTCGGCCCCGAGCATGCCTTCCTGCGCGATGCCACCCGCGCCGAATACACCTACGCCACGGACGATCAAGCCCTCGCAGCTTTCATGAAACTCGCGCGCCTGGAAGGCATCATCCCCGCACTCGAAAGCTCCCACGCCGTTGCTGAAGCCATCGTGCGCGCTCCCAAAATGAGCAAGGATTCGTTGATGATCGTCAACCTCTCCGGTCGCGGCGATAAAGACGTCGCCCAAGTCGCGGCCAAGGTGGGCTTGCAGATGCCGAAATAACGAAGGAGGTCAGGGGTTCTCGTCCCGGAGGGACATTCGGATATTAGCCAGCCACATCGTGGCTGGTAGACCGTTTAGACCGTTCTTTCAATTACTGAACCCGCGCCCGGTAGAACCGTGCGTTCATGTTCAACGCCGCCGTGTCGATGAACGTCACCGAGCCGCTCGTCGCCGTGTTCGTCGTCAGGGAACTCCAGTTCGCCAGGTCGGCGGATGCCTGGATCACCACATTGGAACCAGCCGGGGCGGACAGCGAGATCTGAAAACCCGTTGCCACCTTGTGCGTGGTGGCAGCCACAAAGCTCACCGTGTTGGAGACCACCGTGATGACATTGGACAGCAGCAACGCCGCCGGCGTGCTGGTCACCATTCCGTAGTTATTGGATACTTTCAACGAATAGCTGCCGGCAGAGGAAGAACCCGCCACAATGGTCAAGCTACTGACGGTTTCGCCCGTGAGGATATTCGGCACATTGAGCACCACCCCACCGGAATATGGAACGCCATTCAACAGCCATTGGTACGTTGTACCCCGTTTAGAAGTCGCCGAAAGGATCGCCGTGCCCAAAACCGGGACAGACACGTTCAAAGGTTGGACAGTGATCATCGGCGGCGGCGTATACTGCGCCTTGCTGGAAGACACCAAAAAGCTCACAAAAGCCAAGCAAATCATGGCGATTTGCATCGGCTTGCTCATCATGTACCGGGCACGACTCATAACATTATGAGACACTAAGCTATTTCCGTGCCTAGAAATTAGAATCGGTAGGTCAATTTCACCCGGAAAGTGCGTCCATCCTGCTGGATGGCGTTTTCCTGATGCAATCGGGAAGAAGGCTCAAAGTAGGTATTTCCCAGCAAATTGTACACGCTGGCGGAGATATCGAGGTTTTTTAGCAGGTTTTGACTGAAAAGGGTGAAATTGACGGTGGTATAGCCGGGTGAATCCGGTCCCATCTCCGTATTCCCCACCAAATCTGTAAAATAGGTATGGCTGGAGCTCGTATATTGCACTTCCAAGCCGCCAAAGACCTTGTCCCGGTAGAACGGTACGCTCAAGTTCAGCTTCACCAGGTGCGTGGGTGAATCGGCCAGCCCGATGTCCGTTTGCCGGTTCTCGGTGTGCTGGAGGGTGTAGCTCAAGCGGGCGCGGATATCGTGCTCCCATTTGCCTTCCAGGGCCGCTTCCATGCCCACCGTGTTGGCGTTGTAATTCGTGAAGCTGCCGCTGATCAGGTCGATCAGGTCATCCATCTTGTTGTAATAACCGGAAAGCGACGTCCGCAAGTTCTGGCCGATGCCCTGTTCATAGACCGCTTCATACGAAGTGATCTTTTCAGGCTGGATGCCCGTAAATCCTGGGTCGCTCTGTTCCAGAAAATTCGGGTCCCGGAAAGCCGTGCCGTAAATCAGCTTGAAAGTCGATTGCGTGAAGGGACTGTAGATGAGCGCCACGCGCGGGCTCAGTTCCGGGTCAAAACGATCGTACCGGTCATATCTCACCCCCGCATCGAGGTGCAGGTTGGTGATCACCATGAAATCGCCCTGCGCAAACAAACCGTAATTCTGGGTGCGCGCCCGCACGTCCGTGAACACCGTATCGGTGCTGGGCTCGGTCACCAGCCGGTCCTGCTTGAACACATCGCGGAACTCCGCGCCCACGGTGAGCACGTAACGATCCCAGATTTTTTTGTCCAGTTGCACTTCGCCGCCCCCCGCTTCGCCGGTCTGATGCTCATCAAAGAACGTCGGCGCTTCGGGATACGTGATCTGCAAGTCGCTCCGGTCGTAGAACACATTCGCGGACAAGTCCAGGATGTCCGGGAAAACATGCGCGTATTTCAATGTTGCATAACTGCGGTCATCCACCGTGGTCAACGTGTTGGTCTGGCTGTTGAAAGTAGTTAAATACTGCGCCGTCGGATTGTCTTTCTCGCGCCGGACCCACGCGCCTTCCACGGTGAAATCCTTGTAATTCACCGTGCCGAAGAAGCTGCCCGACCCATCGCTGTCCAGGTTGTGCGCCTGGCCGTTGTTTTGCGCCGGCGTGTTGAACTGGCTGTAAAAAAGATTCTCCTGGCCGTCGTCGTTATACACGGAACCGGAGATCAAAAAATTCACCCCGTTCGTGAACTGTTTGCCGATGGTCACCCGCACCGTGGCCGCATTGTAACTGCCATACGCCGCCGAACCTTCCACGCCATTCACATCCTTGCCCTGCCGCGTGATCACGTTGATCACGCCGAACAACGCATTGTTGCCGTACAATACGGAACCCGGACCGCGGATGATCTCCACGCGATCGATCAAATCCACGTCCAGGATGAACGCGGAATCGATCAGTGCGCCGTCGTTCAGGTCATTGTTCACCCGATGCCCGTTCACCAGCAGGAGAATGCGGCTGTTGAAATCACCCAGGTTCACGCCACGCGCGCCAAGAAAATCATAGTTCCGGTCATACGAGACATAAAACCCCTGCACACTGCCCAAAATGTCCGCCAGCGTCCGCCAGCCGTAACGCTTGATCTCGTCAGAAGTGATCACCGTGGTGGAAGAGGGCGCTTCCGTCGCTTTTTGCTCGAACTTGGACGCGCTATAAACTTCCGGCACTTCCAACTTGGTCAAGGCATCCAAAGACAGGTCGGTGAGATCCGCAGCGTTGTTTGTATTGCTCGTGCTGGCCGCCGCTGTTGCAGGGGCTGTAGTTGCCGTCGCTGATGGATTTGTTGCCGTTGTTAGCTGGTTAGTTCCACCATCCGCGCGTAGCGACAGGTTGGAGAGGAAAAAGAGGACGGCACAGACCCAAACCGGCAGAGTCGCCCTGCCTGAAAACAAAAGAGAATTTCTTTTGCTCATGCGCGGGCCGGAATATTGTTTATGGTTGCCGTTGGCAAAATTCATCGCGTGCGGCACGGGTGAGGCCGTCCGCCTTGGCCCCATCAACAGGGGCATCGTCTGTTCTGCGCTTAAATTGTGGCCGTCAACGCATCGCTGCAAGTATAAATGTGCCCGGAGATTCGTAAAACTTGACTTTGGCCGCTCAATCCGCCGTCATAATCGGGAGTCTTGTTGGAACAGCGAACAGAAAAAATCAGTGGCACCTCCCGGCGCACTCCCAATCAATTGCAGCGCATGCAGTGGATGAAAAAGCGCTTCGTCGTCCGGGTTGTCCGTTGTTTTCTGCTCATGAGCTTGTGGTTCCTGCCCGGGTTTCGTTGTCCCGCCCAGACCGCTTCGCCCTCGGAATACCAGATCAAAGCCGCCTTCCTTTTTAATTTCGCCAAGTTTGTCGATTGGCCGTCCACCGCCGCCGTTGCTCCCGGCGCTCCCATCTTCATCGGCGTGCTCGGCGAAAATGTTTTTCATGATGACCTCGGGACTGTTCTTCACGGCAAGAACATCAACGGCCATCCGCTTGAATTGAAATTGTTCGAGTCCGCCGAAGCCGCCACCAACTGCCAGATCCTGTTCATCAGCCCCTCGGAAAAAAGTCATTACGAAAAAATCCTGGCCGATCTCCATGGCGCCAGCATTCTCACCGTCAGTGAGACAGATGATTTCATTCCCGCCGGCGGCGTGATCAATTTCGTCATCATCGGAAAAAACGTCCGCTTCCAGATCAACAACGAAGCCGCCAAAAAAGCCGGCCTCACCATCAGCTCCAAACTCCTCAGCCTCGCCGTCCCGCTTCACTGATTCAGCTTTGGAAAATGTCTTCCTCAGATCCGCGTGATTTCGGCTAAATCTCCCAGGTATCTGCCATCCACATTTTCCTCAATCTGTATTTATCTGTGGGTAAAATTTCAGTTGCCTTTGTTCACGACAATTTCCGCACCTGCTCCAACACCCGCCGCACCAACCTCGGCCGGTCATTCCCCGTCACCGACGCCACCTTTTCCTCCCACGCCTCGAACGACGCATGCGCATTATCCGGTACCAGCTTCCGGCCCGTCTCCACAAACGTCGCGACCTGTTGCAACCGTTCACCCACCCGCGCGCGCAATGCATCCTCTGCCTGTTGCGCCGGTGCACTGAGCCGTTCCCACTCCTCCAGCTTCGTCCGCCCGATCAAGATCGTCGTCATCAGGCAAAGACTTTCGGAGTGCGCCACCATCTCTTCCAGCCGTGCCGGTGTCAGGCCCGGGCAACCGCTCGATACCGGATGCTCAAACGTAGTCAGCTCGGATAATTTCAACGTGTTATCCAGGTCGCGTGTGATGTCGCCGCGCATCTTGTTGATGTCCGCCTGTTCCAACGCCACACTCACACCCGCTTTCGGCAACGCCAAAAGTTTCGCCAGCGTCCGCAGCAACCGCGCCAGCGTCGAACGCAATCCATCGATTGCATGTTCCGGCCAGATATAATGGAACACCAGTGACGACACGATGATCCCGATCACGATGCCTGCGATGCGGTCGCGCACCAGCGTGAAATTGATGCCCGGTTCAAATCCTTGGAACAGGCAGATGTAAAAAGCGAACGCCCCCTGCAATCCACCGTAGGAAATCCGGTCGCTGCCCGTCGCTACCCACGCGCCCAGCGCCGTCCCCACCGCCGTCAGCAATACCAGCGAAACAATGCTCTCCATGTGCGGGATCAAAAAGATGATGCTTAGATAACCCAGCAACCCGCCGACCGCACACCCGATCAATCGCAACCACCCTTTCCGCATCGTCGCTCCCGTGTTTTCCAGCGCGATGAAGATGCACGTCACGAAGGATGTGGAAATTCCCGGCCACGCCAGCCCGCTGTAAACCACATAACAGATCATCGCGGCCAACGTCACCTTCAGCGCGAATCGCAGATACGAAGGATTCGTGAACGCATCCGCCACGAACAAAGGTTTCTTCGCCGTCTTCGCCACGTGCGCTTCATCCGCCCGGTCTTCTTTCACCAGACCGTCGTGGAAGGACCGCACCGCGAATTGCACATCGCGCAATTGCGGCAGTGTGCACGGAAATTCGCCCGGCTGGTTCGGCGGCAAAACCGGATGTTTCTCATTCACCGTTTTTCGCAATTGCGCGATCTCCTCCAGCAAAATGTTCGCACACTCCCGGTCTTTTTCGGTGATCGCCACCGCCTGCCGAAATTCCATCGCCGCCGTGTTCGCCACCAGATGTTCACTCGCCGCAATCGTCGCCACCAGGGAGGAATGCCGCAGCTTTAACTCTGGATCTTTGGATTCGGAAAAATTCAGCAGCGTGCTCATCGTGGAACTCCCGCGCGTCGCGATTTCCAGCAACGCCGGATTCGTCTGCCCGCCCGCCTGTCCCGAACTTAACATCCGCCGCAGCGCCGTGGACGCCGCATCCAGCCGCGATATCAGCGAATTCACCAGCGCATCCCACGGATGTGCCGGCAGCAAAACTTCATTGATAACCACCGTCAGCGCGATGGGATAGATCACCGCCACCCACAACCACAACGCACCGCGCACCAGCGCGTCCGTGTTCGGCGCGCTCTCCGCCGTCGTCTGCGTCAGCGCCGCGATGAAGCCCACCACAAAACCCAGCGGGCCGATCACAAACACCCGCGATAAAAACATCCCCATGAAGATCAAACACGCCATCACCGGCACCCGCACCTCCGGATAATCAAACGTGAACCGGTAGAGAAACAAACTGATCGCGATCGCAATGGTCACCCCCGCCATCATGATCACGCCCGTGATCATCGTCAGCGCCCGGTTCTCCTTCGTCACGAACATGATGAAGAATGCCGATAAAAATAAATTCGGCACCTGCAACGTCATCGAGGTGATCGCGACCAGTGTCACCGTCACCACAATGCGCAGCGTCGTGATGTCCCGGCCCGGTCGCTTGCCCAGTTCGCGGCGCACCCATTCCAGCCAGGGCGGCCGGCGCCACGTGACGATGGCATTGTCGGCGCTCGTCATGACCTCATTCCGCTGCCGGAGCGGATTTGATGATCGCCACCGCCGAGGCGCCCACCCGGAACAGCGCCGGGTCCGGATTTTCCACCGCGATGCGCACCGGGAATCGTTGCGCGATATGCACCCAGTTCAACTCGCGCGGCACACTCGGCACGCCGTGGGAAAGATCGATCTCATCCTTCGATTCCACCGCCCAGCCGATGCCCTGCACCTTGCCCGTGAAATGCCGGCGCGGCGCCGAAAGCAGATAAAGATCCACCGCCGACCCCGGCCCGAAATGCCGGATCTCGCCCTCGCGGAAATTCGCGATCACATACCACTGCCGCGTATCCACCAGCGCAAACACCGGCACACCGATCGTCGCATAGCCGCCCGCGGAAATATTCAAGTTCACCACGCGCCCCGGAAATGGCGCCGTGACCGTGCAATAAGACAGATTCAATTTCGCCTGCTCCACCGCCGCCACCGCGCCCGGTCGTTGCGCTTGCAACGTCGTCAACGTGCTCAACGTGCTTTTTGCCTGGTTGGAATGTTGTTCCTGCGCCGCCAGTGTGGCCGTCGCCACATCCACTTCCGTCTGCGCCTTTTCCACTTGGTCGGCGGTTACAAATCCCTTGTCCAGCAAGGGCTGGATGCGCTGCAACGTATCCGTCGCCTGTTTCAATTGCGCCTTCGATTGGATGACACCCGCTTCCGCCGCTTTCACCTGGAATTTCAATTCATCATCGTGCGCCCGCGCCACCGCGATCTGCTGGTCCAGCGCACCGAGCGCCGCTTCCGCATTGTCCACCGCCAGCTTGTAATCCGCCGGATCGATCTGAAACAACACATCGTTCGAGTTCACTTCCTGGTTGTCAGCGACATTCAACTGGATGATTTGTCCATGCGCCCGCGGCGTCACTCCGATGATGTTCGCCTGCACAATCGCATCATCCGTGCGCGGATGCCGCTCCACCGCCGCCCAAACCCACAGGATCAACAGCACCGCGCCCACCATTGCCACAATGCTGATGATACGCCCGCCCGCCTTGCGCCATTCCGGCGAGGTATGCGCTACGGGAATCGACGCGGGCTCTGGTACTGGCACCGATGCCGCCGGCGGACCCGATGGCTTTTGCGCCGTTGGAGTGGTTGCGGGATCATCCATAAAATTTTATTGGCTTCAGAAAATTTAGTTCTGAAAAAACATCAACCACGTTGTCAGGGTGAAAACGATCATCAGCGATAGATACACCAGCGGCGCGGGCCGCAGATGCACGTCCAGTTTTAAGCCGATGAGTATTTGTCGCACGATGATCGTCACCACCAGCCCGATCACGATGCACACCAGCCACGCCGGAAAATAAGATCCCACCACATCCACCGTTGGCGCGTGCGCATCCAACCGGCAGCCCGCCGCCAGCAATCCAGCCGCTGGAATAAAATAATGGGTTAAACGCTTCTTCATGGTTGATGGGTGGCCGGCTGGGCACTCAAAGTTTTGTTCACATTCTTGCTCATGTTGGCGTCATCATTTGAGTTCGCCTCCGGTTTCGCCAGATCGCCCACGCTCAACGCGAGCGCCGCCGCGCCAGTAAAGATGTCCGACCGCGCATCCACAATCGTGCTCTTCGCCGCCGTCAGATAGCGTTGCGCATTCGCCACGTCCACGTAAGTTCCCAGCCCTTGGCGATACACTTCCAGTGTCGCGTCAAACGCACTTTGCGCCGAAGCCAAAAGTTTGTCCGCCGATTCCCGTTTGCGCAGCGCCGTCTTCAGATCGGTGTACGCCTTCCACACTTCGCGCACCGCTTCGTTGCGTGTGTCCGTCAGATCACTCTCTGCTGCCCGCAATTTCGATTGCGCAATCCGCAGTTTATTCGCCCGCGCAAAACCGTCGAACAACGGCAGTTCAATCTCCACGCCCACGCCGTACGTCGGCTTGCTGTTCCCGAAATATGGCGAGTCATACGCGTTCACATCCAGCTTCGACCAGCCGCCGTTCGCCGCCAGTGAGATCTTCGGATAATACGCCGACCGCGCCTGCCGCACTTCCGCCTGACTCGCCCGCAAGCTCGCCAGCTTCGCCACCAGGTCGGGCCGTTGCGCCAGCGCCCGGTCGATCAATTCATCCAGTGAATCCTCCGGATCATCCGCAAATTTTTTCTCCGGCACCGTCGCCACTCGCAACGGTGTCGAAGGCAAGATGCCCAGACTGTTCACCAGCGCCACCTGCGCATCGCTCAAAGCGCCCCGCGCCGCTTCCAGGTCATAAGCCGCCTGCGCCGATTGCTGTTCCGCCTGCAACACCTCCGGCTTCGTCGCCAGCCCGTTATCGAACCGCGCCTGCGCTGCCTCCCGTACCGTCTCCGCCGCCTGCTGTGCGCTTTCATCCACGCCGGCCAATTCCCGGGCGGTGTTGAAATCATAAAAACTCTTCGTCACCAGAAAGACGATCTTCTGGTGCGTAGCATTGAATCCCATGTTCGCCATCATCAACTGTTCCCGCGCCGAAGCCACCCCTGCCCGGCGCCCGCCGAAATCGAACAGCAACCACTTCAGATCCAGCGTCGCATCCTCCGCAAAACCGTTCGCCGGAAACACCGTCGTCAAAAGTCCCAGCTCATGTTGATAATCCGCCGCCGCCGAAGCCGCCAGGTAAGGATAGTACGCGCTCTCATCCAGCCCCACCGCCTTCGCCGCCTGCCGCGCCCGCTCCCACGCCACCCGCGTCTCCGGATGATTCCGCTCCGCGATGTCGATCAGCCCCGGCAGATCATAGATTTTGCCCGGTTCCACCACCGCCCCCGCCCGTTTCACCGCCGGATCCAGGTTTGTTTCGTCATTGATCGATGTTAATTGCTGTTTATAGCTGTTTATACCCGGTGGCGCCCAGGAATGGTCCGGCGATGGCGCCACGTCGTCCTTTCCAAACCCCTTGTCCACCAGCCACATGGCCATGAAAATGGCCACGGTGACTTTTAAGAGAAGAGAGCTTGTCTGACCGATTTGTTGCGTTGTGCGCCTCATTCCAAACATTGAAATCCTCATGGACCGCATTGCCCAAAACCTTATTCCCCCCGCCATTCAAAGTCCACAATTCTTCCCGCTTGACAACCAATCAAAGGTGTTATAAGGTGTTATTGGTAACGGATCAACCTTGGTTGCCCCGCCCGGTTCTTTGACATCTTGATTTAGTTTGAGGCCGCGATTGATGACCCGCCTGGCCCGGCGTCCCCGCGCTTGGTCAACGTCCGCCAGTCTGTAGCGGCGGTCTATGACTGCTGTGCCGGTTCAAACTCCCCTGCAGACTGCCAACTCCTTTGATGTTTGGCGCTTCTCTGGAGCTTGGATGTTGGCCCTTGGAGCTTTCCCTTTCCGCCCCAATCCCTGTAACCCATGGTTACCGGAATGCCGACTACGGTAGAGTTCGGTAGACTTCGGTAAGCTTCGGAAGGGTTTCATTTTTTCCAGCCATTCGAATTTTAGCCTTCGTATTTCGAGTTTGCCTTCTCTTTGGTAAAAAACTCTCGCATGCACCGTCCCCCAATCCGCAATCCGAAATCAGCAATCCGCAATCCACAATTCCCCCCGTCTTGTTTTCACTCAAATTTCCTGTACCCTCAATACCGTGATTACTGACGTGTCATCGCCCGTGGACGAGTTGCTCCAGAAAGTCTGGGACGGCCAGCGTATCAACGCCGCCGAAGCCCTGCAGTTGTATAAACTGCCCCTCGAAGAATTGGGCGCCCTCGCCGACCGCCGCCGCCAGCTCGCCAAAGCCAGTGACTTCGGCGGACGCGGCAACGAGATAGTGACCTTCAATGTCGATCGCAACGTCAATTACACCAACGTTTGCAACGTCTATTGCAAATTCTGCGCTTTTTACCGCGTGGAGAAGGATGATGATTCCTACGTCATCACCTTGGCGGAACTGGACAAGAAGATCGAGGAAACCATCGCCGTGGGCGGCAACCAGATGCTCATGCAGGGCGGCCATCACCCCAAATTGACCAAGCAATGGTATCTCGACCTGCTCTCCCACGTTAAAAACAAGTTTCCCGGTTTCAACATCCACGGCTTCAGCCCCAGCGAATTCATCCATTTCCGCGAAGTCTTCAATGAGCCGCTGGAAAAGATCATCAGCGATTTCGTAGCCGCCGGCCTCGGCTCCATCCCCGGCGGTGGTGGTGAAATCCTCGTGGACCGCGTCCGCCAGCGCATCGCCCCGCTCAAGGCCATGAGCGATGACTGGCTGGAAGTCATGGATGTCGCGCACCGTCTCGGCCTCTATTCCTCCGCCACCATGATGTTCGGCCACGTGGAAACGGTAGCCGACCGCGTAGAACACCTCGAACGCCTGCGGGTTCAACAGGACAAATCGCTCAAACGCGTCGCCGAATACAACGGCCAGGGTGTCAAACCCGGCCATTTCACCGCGTTCATTGCCTGGACCTTCCAGGCTGAGCACACGAAATTGAAAGCCCCGACCGTCGGCGCCCACGAATATCTCCGCATGCAGGCCCTTGCCCGCATCTATCTGGATAACTTCGCGAACGTGCAAAGTTCCTGGGTCACGCAAGGCCTCGAGATCGGCCAGATCGCCCTCAAATATGGCGCGAACGACCTCGGCAGCATCATGATCGAGGAAAATGTTGTCTCCCAGGCCGGCACCACCTTCCGCATGACCGTTCCCGATATGCAACGTCTCATCAAAGACTTGGGCTACGAACCTCATCAGCGCAACAACTGGTATCAGTTGGTGAACTAATACGGTGAAC
>Ga0206948_1089_pt1 | contig 24783 bp, 17 predicted proteins | sample Alteio_BWOrgHeat_FD_153236 | JGI IMG/M metagenome (GOLD analysis project Ga0206948, IMG submission 153236) | Enriched cells from forest soil in Barre Woods Harvard Forest LTER site, Petersham, Massachusetts, United States -... | ecosystem: Environmental > Terrestrial > Soil > Temperate forest > O... | reverse complement strand
GCACATCGACCTCATGTTTCATTTCAGCTGTGAATCCAATCGCAAGAAACCGGATGGATTTGTTGGGATGATCAAGAAAATTCACAATTTCCTGATGAGCCCGAAGTGATCCATTTTTCCCAAGCCACCAAAGCGCTAACTCCAAATGAACGTCATCCCAGCAATCTTTTCTCCTGACGAAATAATCCAAAAAATCATCGCCAATATGTATGTTTCTGGTTTTAACAACAAACCGAGTAAAATCCATCCCAGAAAGTCGTTCAAATTCGTCTAAATCTAATTTGCTCTCCATATTTTTGTGTTGTCCAGTTTACACTACATGTCAATGTGTTCCAATAAGTTGAGAGACGGCATTTTGTGCTTGGCTTATGGTTGAAGGAGTTCCTGGAAAATGTCCCGAATTTACTTCAAATCCCGTTAGAGCACCGTCTTGGAATGATGCAAACCCTCCAACAAATTGACTGGGATTAGATTCCCAGTCTATTCCCATCGAATCTAAAACTAAAGGGTGCATAGATGGAGTTGAGGGACCTACGATCAAAGTATTGTCGGCTGAATTATAAACTGCAATATTGCTATTAGATGGCTTTGACCCTGGTGCAAAAACCATCTTCGGTGGCGTCTTTGGATTGACTGGAGGAGTAGGGGGTACCTTTGCTGGGCATGATTTCGGCTTCGGTGCATTGATTGCATCACCGACTGCTCCGGCAGCTGCCCCGAGTGCCGCGCCAACTCCCGTCGCTTGCCCCGCATTCTGGTTGAAAGGTTGACCATTTATCTCATTTTGAACTCCGTTACCTACATAGCCACCTGCTGCTCCAGAAGCGGCCCCGACTGCCCATGCCGCTGCGCCTTCAGGTGCCAGCGCAGCTACTGCGGCGGCTGTAGCGGCAGAGGCAATCGCACCAACCCCCATAGCCGCCATCATTTGTTGATTGGCTGGATCAGCGCCCGCGCCACTGGCGTAATAATCCAGACTATTCGCCGCAACAAACAACCCGTACCGATCAACCCAATTTTCAGGCCCATTCCTCACAAACCCATACAAATTAATTCCTCCAAATTCCCCCAACGGATCCCTCGTCAACCATCTCTGCAAGCTGGGCACATAAGCCCGATACAGGTAGTGCGACAACCCCGTCGCCGGGTCATACAACTGGCTCGCATACCAGTTCGGGTTGATATATGCCTTCGGCCCGCTGATCGCCTGCGGACTCCCAAACGCATCATACTCATACCTCGCCGCCAGCAACTGGTTCGTGCCCAGCAGATAAACCACATTCCCGTTCCCATCACTGTGATAATAACTGTTCGTCCCTGTTCCTTCCGTCATTGCCAGCAATCCACCAATCCCATTCGCCCCCTGCAAACTCCCGCTCATATCCAACCCCCGCGTGAAGGTCAACGTCGGCACATTATTCCCATCCCGCTGCTGCAGGATCTCATTCCCATCGTAGATATACCGGATCTCATTCGTCTCCACCCAGGCACCCGTCCAGCCATACTCCCTCCGGACCCGCAACCGCCGCAGCCCGTCATATACGTACTCCTTCTTAAAACTGTTCGTCATCGTCACCCGCACCAGCTCATTCTCATCGTCATAATCAAACCCGCGCGACCCGTCACTCAGCAGGTTCCCGTTCAGGTCATAGGTGTAGCTGTTCGTCCCCGGCAGGTTCACCACCACGCTGTTTGTCCCCGCATTCCCCACCGCATCCCAGCCCACCGCCGTGTACCCGTTCACCCCGTTCGTCAGGCCAAACCCGCCCAGCGCAAACGTCGCATCCGCATAATGATTTGCCGTCAACCCGTTCACCGTCACACTCGTCGCCGGCACCGTGGTCGTGCCGGACACCGTCACCGTCCCGCTGTTGGTCACCGTGCCCAGTTCATTCAACGGATTGACGTTGAACGTCTGCACCAGCCCGTTGTTCGTCCGGTAGTTCAGGTTGTCCGCCGCGTCATACCCGTACCCGAACTGCTCCTGCAACCGGTTCACCGTCCCCCCGGCTTCCTTGCCGATGGCCGATTTCAACTGCCCGATCGCGTCGTACCCGTAATTGACAGAGTTCCCCGCCGTGAACACCGCCTGCGTCCGCTCATTCCCCAGGTCATAACCATAGCTCTCGCTGTCCAATACCGCCGCCGCCGAACTCACCAGCTTGGTCGATAGCAGCCGCGCCAGCCCATCATACTGGTTGGTGATAGATGCCCCATTGGGCAGCGTGATAGATACTGGCAATCGCGACCCCGCCGTGTAGAAGCTGTACCCGAAAGACCCCGCGCCCGATCCCACACTGTTCAGCCGCCGCGCATTGTCATACCCGTAGCTCTGCGACCATGTCCCGGACGGTTCGCTCAGGCTCAGCGATGTCCGCAACTGTTGCCCATAGCCAACACTCACCGTGTCACCCGCCCACGGCCCTGTCTCATTCGTCAATTGCCCGATCTCCGAATATCCAAACGTATTCGTCCCCACGCCATCCACCATCCGCGTCAACCGGTTCAGTGCGTCATACGCCAAAGCAATGTTGCTCGATACCGGATAAACGATGTTCGTCAGATTCCCAAACCCATCGTACCCGTAGGACGTGCTCCCCTTCGCCGCACTCCAGCGGCTCGTCAAACGGTTGTTAGCATCGTAGTGATACACCAACAGCAGGTTGTTCGCCGCATCCACCTTGTTGCTCACGTTGCCATACAGGTCATACGTCCACGTCGTGGTCTGGTTCTTTCCGTCCACCAGCGTCCGCACGTCGCCTGCCGGATCGTACGTCATCAGCGTCGTTTCATTGTTGGCATTCGTCTGCGCCGTCAGCCGCGTTGCCGCGTCGCGACCATACAACGTCACCTGGTTCAATTGGTTCGTGTAATACGCCAGTCCTTGCGCCGAATATCCAAAACCCTCCGCCGCGCCATTCGCCCAGGAACGCGTCAGGATCCGGTCCAGCGGATCAAATGCATTGGCCACCACCACCGCGTTGACATTCGTTACCGTCGCCGCCCGGTCACGGATGTCATAAAATACCGACCGCACCAGCCCATAGGCATTGCTCACCACTTCCACCAGTCCCTGGTTGTTGTATGTGTACTGAAAAGCCCGGCTCGCGCCGTCACTCGCGCTGATGGGCCGCGCCGCCAGGTCATACTGGTAATTCAGCGCGCTTCCATCCGGGTAACTGATGTTGGTCACATTCCCCTGGTTGTCGTAATTGAAGCTCGTCTGATGCAGAAACGGATCAATGATGGCCGTCAGCGCCCCGCACCCGCACCAGTCAAAGATCGTCACCGCGTTGTTCGCGTTCGTCACCGCCACCAGATGCCGCGCTCCGTCATGACCATACGTCGTCCAGTTCCCCAGCCGGTCGCGCGTGCCGCCCACATCCAGCCGGTCATAGCGATTCGAGACATAAGAACCATCCGGAAACTGCACACTCGTCAACCGCAGCAATGGATCCCACAGCGCCGAAACATTCAAACCCAGTTCATTGGTGAACGTTCCCACCACTCCATTGGTCGTATAGCCGAACGAATTGGTCCGCTGGATCTGCAGATCAATCGTCTGCGCCAGAAACCCGCCGGCATTGTAAAAATTAGTCGTCGTCAACCCCGCCACGGAAGTATGACCGCTGATTTTGCCATAGCCCGTGTACCCGCTGATATTCACTCCATCGTTGGATAAATTGTTGAACGCGCTGCCTCCGGTGTAAGTGAAAGACTCCATTTGCCCCACTCCATTGGTCGTATAGTCAGGCAATACGCGGTACGAAGTCAGCAGGGTAGCATTGGTTGCCGTTGGACCGGATCCGTTTGAAGTAATGAAAATATTCGTCCAGGTCACTGCATCAAATCCGCCGTATGACCAGATGATATTTCCGTCCGGTCCGATGACCTCCGTAAGCAGATTTGCGAGAGTATAGTTCGTTTGGCCCCCGTTATAAAGGCTGCTGCCACTCCACAAACCGAAAGCATTTGTGTACGTATTTTTTGCATAAATGAACTGGTTGGTGCGGGTTCCGATCGAACCATCAGAACGGGTATACGTGGTGATGTCATTGGTCAAATTTCCGTAGGCGTCATAAAGCATGTATTCGTAATGCGTCTCCCCGCCCGGCAAACACCAGGCCTTGACCGAAGCTAGCGCGTTCGTGCCTTCTATATACGTGGCTGTCTTGCCCTGGTAATCGTAAAAGGTCTTCAGCCCTTCCACCGAACCGGTGAGGGAAGGCGAAGGCTCACGTTCCACTGAAACCAATTCAGTTACGTAAAGGCTGTTGGTGTCCTGCAACCAGTGCCTCATGTGCCCCATGAGATAATCACTGGCCAGAAAATTAGTCATGTTTTGCGTGGAAAGATTGGCGAATTGGCGTGGTCCCCAGTGGAAACTGTTCCGGAAATAGGCCGCCCCGTTCGTGCTTGGCCCCACCCCGGCATCCAGCGTGCCCAGCGGAGTATTGGTGGGCACATTCAAAAAATTGGTGGTTGCCAGGACCTGTTGCGAATCGAATCGATACATATAAAGATCGGTGGCTCCCGTCGGGTCCACCACCAGGGCGGATCGGTCGATCAATCCATTGTTGTCGCCCCCTGCATTGCCTACGGCTCCGCCGAGGTAGGTCAGCCCGTTGTCCGTAAGGTTAAACTGATTGGTGCCATAAGGCGTGATGAGCGTGGTCGGATAACCATTGGTATCATAGGTGATGCTGGAAGACATGCCGGCGGCATCCACCATGTTTGTCAGGTTGCGGTTTGCGTCATACTTGAACGTCGCGTTTAACCCATATGGATTGTCCACCTCTGAAAGCAGTGTGCTGGAATTGTATTTCAAAAAGTTGGTCCGCCCGTCGGGATCGGTCACGGAAAGCAAAACCACCATTGAATTTGTGGCCCCGTAGTTATACCAGGTTGTATTTCCCAGGGCGTCGATATGGCGCGTTCTTAAAAAATAAGCCGGCGCATAATCTCCTGCCGGACCCGAACCAATCAGGCTGTGCCCGTAGATATCCTGCGAACCATCTGCATGCACCAGTCGCAAACCATGTCTGCCATCATCGTCTCCGGACGCCAGGTTCACTTGGGGAACCATCTCTTGCAATAATAGTCGTGTTTCCTGGTCATAACTCTGTCCGGCGGCAAAATTCACTTCTCCACCATCTGGCAGATATACTGTCGCCGTGGCGTGCCCCAAACTGGCGACCACGCAGGGAGAAGGACTGCATGGCGCAAAAGATTGCACGTAGATCGAGGAAAACCAGGAGTGATTCCAGCCAGTATTGGCCACGCCATTCGCACCGCTCGCACCATAAAGCGGGTTTGGCCGGGTATCACGCTGTTTATAACTAAGTTGAAAACCGAATGATTCGCCGCGTGAGGTTAGATATGAAATTGGTTCATCTCTCAGCCACAGGTCAATGTAAGGTTCCGTGACCCACCAGATGGGCATCCCCTTGCATACTGGGCATATCGGGCAGTTTGGGACGCAGCCTTTATCCTTGCCGTTCTTGATGTTGCCGGGCAATCCCATGCCATGGATGTTCATCTGCTCATTCCGGGCAAGCTGTTTCCAGCCATCGGTCAATTGCTCTGTTGGCACTAGAAATTCACCGCTGGCTTCTTCATTGATCACCTCCGCTGACAGCCATTTTTCCTGCCCGAATGTCGGATCGCTGACCAGATAAAGATCATCGTTGTGCTCCAAAATGGCCGCGTAATGATTCTGCCGCCAGTGAACCACGGAAGGGGTGATCAAATCCTGGCCCGGCGCCCGCCGAACGGCTGTCATTTTTAATCCGTATTTTTTTGCGATATCCACCAAACCCGCCACGCTAAATCCGTTCGTCGGCGATGGTATCTCCACCAAACTCTGTAGTGCCGAATTCGTGGGTTCCAGATATCCGCCTACCGCCTTTAAAGCATAAGTTCCGCATCGGTACGCGATTTCCGGATGCGCTTTCATCAGGTAATATGAGTTTTTGGCCTCCCGGTACATATCCCTGTCTTGGGGATTGACGAAATGCCATTCATCGCCCTCGGCCATTAGTTTTTCAAGCTGTTCCAGCCGTCCCAGGCTGGAAAGCAGATCCATCCAGTTCGCCAAAATTGTTCCGCCCAATTCCTTTGCCTTCGCGGTCGGATCATTCTTAGCCAGTTCCCACGCCGCCGCCCATTGTTCCAACGCCTGCGTTGTCCGCCCCGTGCGGCGGCAATAAGAGGCATAGTCATGTCGTAAGGAAATAGCCCACGGCGAATGGGGATGATCGCTCAAAAAATTGCTCTAATCCCGCCGTCCACCAAGGTTGATCCAAATGGTTTAACACCTCCAAAAGTTCCCGGTTTTCACTGATGGTGGGCTCCGTGTTGCCCGTCCAGAACAACCCCTCCCGGAATGACGGCATTTTTAAAATTGCATCCGTGGTATTGGTTGTGTCCAGCCCAATCATTTGAGCGTGCACACTTCCGGCCAGCCATACGCCCAGCATCGTGCCGAATGCTCTGATAGCTGCGCTCCGCCACCAAACCCTGCTTTTTTTGTCAGATTTCTGGGAGATCGATAAAATGTTCATAATTTAAAAAGTATGGGTTGATTATGGTAGGGGGCTTCCAATGCTGGGCCGGCAGATCAAGACCTTGATACCCAGTGGATTTTGCCAGTCTCCCGGATCGCCCGTATCATAAATGCCATCGCCGTTGGCATCCTCGATGTAATCAGGAACCCCATCTCCATCGGAATCCAGCGGATTGCCCAATCCATCAGTTGCCACGTAATGGTACCCAATATCTACGGTGGAGTTGGCTTCCTTGATTTGATTGGTCTGCGTGGTGAAGTGATAAAGTCCCAATTGATCAGCCGTTGTGCTGCCAGCATCGATGAGCGCTGAATTCGTCGGCAGGTAATAATTCCCCAACCAACTGCTCTGCCAGTTGAAATTGGTCACGGTCACGTCATGCGCCCCCAAAACCGGCAGCCGGTTGGAACTGATCACAAAAGCATTATAATCGCAAGTCGTAGCGGTCGAATCCATCGTCAACGTCGTGCCGTCAAAAGCGCAGTTGGTCACCGTCACCGGCCAGGAACCACTATGGCTGTCATAGAGCACGCCCCCCTGCATCGTGCAATTTTGCAGGAAGATCTGGGCGCAACACATGGCCTGCGCGGCAAAGTACACGCGGTCAAACAAACAGTTGGTCATGCACAGCCCCAGGCCATAACCCTCATCACCGCCCGTATAAAATTCACAATTGTCCGCCCACATCCGCAGTACCGCGCTGTAGTCCCGCAAGAAAAGGTGGGTTTGCGCCAGGGAATAAAAATGCGTGAACACCGGGCTGATCAAAGCCGAAGTGCTGGGAGTTTGATCGCTGCCCGTGGCGGCCATGCCGAACCACATCCAGTTATATCCCGTCCACGCCGGGTCATTGCCCTCCTGCACCGTCGAATAAAGTGCAAAAACACAAGGCGCCGTCGCCGTGCCGTTATAGCTGACCTGGACCCCATCGCTCAACTTCATCCCGAAACCGCTCGAATCAAACCAGCCCACCGCCGTTCCTGCCGTAAAGCTGATATTCGTCGCCACACTCACGTTGCCAAATATATAATCCAACGGGTCATAATGATAACCAATGTCCGGGCTGGCATTCGTATCGCGCGGAACCTGCTGTGCGAAATTTGTCGGCATGGAAATGGTCACATTGGAATACAGCAACGGCGGATAGGTCGTCTTCTGCGCCAGCTCAGCCAACAACGTAGGGCTGATATTCGTCGACCCGGCGTTGCGATAAGGACTGCCATTGGTCAGATAATAATTACCCGCGCCAACCACTTGATAAACGGGAACCGTGACCGTGGGAATCCATGCCGTGGCGTTGGTCGCGGGCGAAAATGTGTAGCCATCCGAAGAAATCAAAGATTGCCTGGTCACCAAACAATTGGTCAGTGCCACCGTGGCGGTCGGCGAATAATCCGCTTCCACAAAAGAATTGCCGCCATCAGCCGTCACGTTTTCACCCGTCAAATTGGGCCCGCAAAAATCTACCGCCGCATCCTGGTTGGTCGAACGCGCAATCAGGACATTGTGCAATCCGAGGTTCCAGCAAAGGATCGCCATATCCGTGTTGATGAACTGGCAATTCCAGACATCCAGATTCCCGGCCACAAAACCTTCATTTTCATCGATGGGAAAACGGGCATAGCAGAAACGCATGTCATGCAGCGTGACGTTCGTCGATAGAAAGGACACGCAACCGCTGAGGTCCCCAAAAGCCGGCGAGCCTGACCCAAACGCGTCGCCGACCGAGTTGTCATTGGTTGAAGTGAAGATCGCCGGACGATAAGGGCTGGTTTTGCAATTGATGATTGCAGTCGAGGCGATTTGGATCCCGCCGGCATTGCCGATTTTGATGACCGTTCCACCTTCAAACGTCACCGTTCCGTGAAAAAGACCGCCGCCGCTGATGTAATAGGTGGTGTCACCTTGAAAGGTATAATTCGTCGCTCCGGTGCTAACGGTCGCATAATCCAGTACTAATCCATCGGACTCGAATGCATCAGCCTTGGCAAACTGAACTTTTTTACCCGAGTTCGCGGCCAACAAATGAGTGGCTGGCAAATCGTAATGCCCGGACGCTCGCCGTGCATACAGGGCAGATTTTTCCGAACTGCTGGCACGAGATTGCGTGGGCAACGCCTGCAATTGACTGGTGACCCGGTGATACGGCACCGACTCGATCAAGAAAGTGCGGCCATCGGCCTTGAGCCAGTGCTTGAACACTGGAATCTGCGCCTCGCGTTTGGACTTTGCAGTACCATGCCCCATCATGAATGCCTTCCCATGCGTGAACGCCGTGCTGCCAAACTCCAACGTCGTGTCCGTCAGACCCGTTTCCGCATCGCCGCCCGTGGTTTGCTCATCCGGCGTCGGCGGATTGAAAAATTCCGTCAACACCTGCAAGCGCGCCGTCTCCGGATTCAATCCCAAACTGTCCGGCGTCGGCAAAGCGCGATGCAACACGATATCCTGTTCAAACCCGCCCTTTTTATAAGTATAAAGCACATCCGCATCCGCGCCCGAAAAAGCATTCGCATAGATCGCCTGGTTGTTACCCAGCAACGCTCCGGTGGAATTGGTCAATACCGCAATGATCACCGTCTGGTTCCCATCATCATAAGCCAGCGCCGCCGGCTGGCTTTGCAACTGCTGCCCATCCGCCGTCACCAGCCGGACCATGCCCGAATAGATATCCGCCGGGAAATACGCCTGATGCTGCCCCTGTGTGGCCGCTGCCGAACCATCCGGCTGCGCATCGATCTCCTCCACCGCATCCTGCCAGTTACCGTTGGCATCTTTGTAATTTAATCCCGATGCCAGCTCAGTGTAAGAGTGAACGTGCGGCACAATCGTTCCATCCGCCCGTTTTTCGAACGTCTCACTTTGCCAGACTTTGTGATTGGCCCCGCGCTCCGTGACATGATAAGCCGTCGGCGCGGGCACATCCGACTGATCCGTCTGCACCGGTGCCGTCGTGGCCGAACCATTGGCACTTTGGGCGTACAGACCAAAATTGGCAGCCAGAAAGATGGCAAGAGAACAAATAGTTTTCATACGTGTGGAGAAGTGGACCGGTAAAATATTGACTGGCCAGCGGCGGGAAGTGGGCTGGATAAAATCCTTGCGTGGCTGCCCATGGAAACCCCAAGCAGATAACCCAAAAATCGTTGACCTGTGAATCGCATAACCCAACCTTCTGACCCAACCCGACGTCATTTTTCTAAGACACATCGTTTTTACGCCTGAGTCAAAAAACTTACAAGTACTTTTTAAAAAAAACTGAAAATGATTTTAAATGCTGTCAAGTAACCATCTCTAACCTGGAAAAAACGCTTCTGGAGTAATTTTTCTTCAAGCCATGTCAGCTAACTCCATTTTATTCACTAGCGATAACCATCCGTGCGATAGATACGGCATTGCCAAACCCAACGCTCCGTTCCTCCTCTCTTCGACAGCGATGCGCGAGGAGAGAGTAGGGGAGAGGAGTTCTTAGCTTAACCTTTTTAACCTTCACTCTAAAAGGCAGGCGACCGCCTGTGCTTATCGTACTTTTGCCCAACCCCCAGATGCGTTAATCTGTTCCCGAAATAAATGATGCCATTCACGCCACCATCTCGATTAAAAATTCCCTGCCTGCTAGCATTGCTGATCACCACCTTCATAGAGTTGCTGACCGGGCCTGCCGCGCACGCGTCCACCTCTGCCGAAGCGGATGCGATCTTCAACGCCTACAATAAGGCATTTTACTTCACCAACGATGCCGGCGGTTTTTATCGGGCCAAAACCGATGGCGGCAAAACCTTTTTTTGGGACCGCGCCGAACAACTGGAGATGATCCTGGATGTCTACGAACGCTCCACCAACCCCGCGTGTCTGACCCTGTTCAGCAACGTGTTCAAAGGCTTCGTCGCCGACCACGGCACCAACTGGTCGCACAATGAATTTAACGACGACATCATGTGGATGGTCATCGCCTGCTCCCGCGCTTACGGCTACACCGGCAATCCCGTCTTCCGCGACATCGCCAAAGATAATTTCGACCGCTGCTATGCGCGCGCCTGGTCCACCAATCTCGGCGGCGGCCTCTGGTGGAAGACCAACAACCAATCCAAACACTCCTGCGTCAACGGCCCCGCCGCCATCGCCGCCTTTCTCCTCTACCGCATTTACGACGACACCAACTACCTCGCCAAATCCGAAAGCATTTACCAATGGGAACGGTCTGTCCTGTTTGATTCAACCACTGGCCAGATCTATGACAACATCCGCCTTTCCGGCCAGTTGCAAAAAATCGCGTTCACCTACAATGAAGGAACCTTCATCGGCGCCGCCAATTTTCTCGGTCACACCAACGACGCCCGCCTAGCCGCCGACTACGTAAAAAATGTTTTGTGCCATGACGGATTGCTCCCGCAATACAACCCCTCCGGAGACACCAGCGGCTTTAACGGCATCTGCGTCCGCTGGCTCGCCCGTTTCATGAACGATCGCGGTCTGCAATCCTCCTACGCCGCCTGGCTCCAGACCAATGCCGACGCCGCCTGGCAAATTCGTCGCCCCTCCGATGATCTCTCCTGGCCCCGCTGGCAGGAACCCACCCCTCCCGGAGTCCTCGATGCCTGGGGCTGCAGCAGTTCCGTAGTAATATTACAGGTAGCCCAGCCTAAAACGCTCTTTCAGCCACCGTTGATGCCCTTATGATAGCCAAATATAGATCTTATCAGGTGTATTTCACCCTCTGTAAATCCTGAGCCTCGTTTGTTCCCGCCCCTTCGCCTTAAAGTAAATTATTGAAATAGAAGTATTAATGGAGCCAGCTGTCGGGATTGAACCGACGACCGACGGTTTACAAAACCGTTGCTCTACCGCTGAGCTAAGCTGGCAACCAGTCCCCTCGCACCCGCTTTCTATCATGCTATTATGCAATGAGGACGCTCATTTTGAGAAACCCGACCTGACAGGCAAGCTTATTCTCCACTCACCATCAGCTATTCCTGCAAATATATGAGACTTTACCTCCTTTACCTTGCCAGCAATCTCAAATTACCGAGAAAAACCGCCATCCGCCAAACCTCCCGCCCTGTTTTTGCCTGTATTAATTATAAGCATTGTCTCAAATGGCTGATCGTGTATTGGACAGTGTCCAATCAAAAGACACTAAAAAATCGCAACCAATCCCGATTTTTGCTGTTTAAAAGGGTTAAAATGGCAATTTTGATGGTTTTGTGCTGTTTTTAGCCAGTTTTGGGTTGTTAACAGGATGTGAATAGCCTGTGAATAATTCCGCTGGACATTGGCATTAGGGGTGCTAAAACCAGTCAACGCGGTTGCAGCAGGCAATTAAGTGAACAACGCCGTCATCATATAACCCGCCTGCTGTGACGTTCACGCCGCACATAGAAAAACAAAGTAAAAATGAAAACGAACAAAAACATCCGTAAGGCGGGTTTTACCCTGGTTGAAATCATGATTGTTGTGGCCATCATCGGCCTGTTGGCTGCGATCGCGATTCCGAACTTCGTGAAAGCTCGTGCTACTTCACAAGCCAATGCTTGTATCAACAACCTCCGCCAGATCGACGCTGCTGAAAATCAATGGGCGCTGGAAAACGGCAAAACCACGGGTTATACCGCTCCAAGCCTGACCTCGGACTTAACTCCGTATATCAAGCTGAACGCGACCAGCAAAATCCCCCCGTGCCCGGCCGGTGGTACGTACACTACGGCTACGGTTGGTTCTACGCCTCAAGTTACCTGCTCATTGGGCAGCACTGTTAGTCCGGCGCACATTCTCCCGTAATCTGTCGAGATATTTCCACACCCGGGGCGCAAGCCCCGGGTTTTTTTATTTACGGGAATGCGTCAGTGCTCAGCGTTATTTGGCATCCTTGATGCTGACATTTAACATGCGGTTTCCAGCAGGTTATTCGTGAACAGTCAATGTAATAAATATATATCATAACCGGCTTGCTGGATTTGTTCACACCGCGAAAAAATGAAAATCAACCGAAACACAGATCCAGGCGGGTTTACACTGGTGGAGATCATGATCGTGGTGGCTATCATTGGTTTATTGGCAGCGATTGCGATACCCAGTATTTTACACGCCCGCACCCAGTCACAGGCCATGGCCTGCATCAACAATCTCAGACAGATGGAATCTGCCTGTCAACAAATCGCGACCGCGGGTAACATGGGGCCAGGGGCGATCATCAACTATCCAATAGATTTGACTCCGTACATCAAAGTGAACAACACCGGTGACTTGCCACCGTGTCCCGCCCGCGGGACATATAGTGTCCTACCTGTGGGAGCGACCCCGGAATCTCAATGTTCTTTAGGCAGTTCGGTGACGCCAGCACATATATTGCCTTAAAGATGTTGGACCCAATGGGGTTGAGCCGGTGGGCGGGAATTCTTTTTTATTGTCCTGGATAATATCGCATAAAAATCAGTCATTTTTGCGTTCGCGCATGATGGGTTTGATTATTGCTCTGGTAACTTTGCTGGTTTACCTGACGGTGATCCAAAACGGTTTCGTTAATTATGAGGACGGAGATTATGTCACTCAAAACCGGATTGTTCAAAACGGGCTGGCTTGGACGGATTTCAAATGGGCTTTTATCGGACTATGCGGCACCGCGGTTTCAAATGGGGCCAATCCTATTTCTATGGGAACGGGATGTGCCCGCATTGGCTCGTTTTCACGAATTGACACCGAGCCCTCGAACTGGCCAACACGGCAAATCTTTTGAATTTCCAACTGCAAGCAGTTGGCTAGATACATTGGCCAAGGCTTGCGCCAGGAATGGACATTTTGACGGCGCCATCCCAATCCAGCGCCAGACCATGCAGATTGTTCGGCTTGGCGGAGACAGGGATGACGTAATTCCACTTGAGCAGAGGTTGTAATCCTATCAAGACCGGCAACCTTCGCGTGAATCTTTTGCTGGCAATTGAAACGGGCTGGCAAAGTCGCAGTTGACTCGGGGGAGCATTTCATTTAGGAAACAGCGCAGTGATTTCTAACTTCAGTCGCCCAGCATGACCGCAATTATACAGACACAAGCATTGCGGGTTGAATACCGCAGCCGGGAATTACGCCAGCCGGTCAAACTCGCCTTGCGCGGGCTTGATCTGGAAGTGTGTGCCGGTGAAATCTTCGGTTTTCTCGGACCCAACGGAGCGGGTAAAACTACCACCATGAATGTCCTTCTGGGCTACGTTCAACCCACGAGCGGGATGGCGAGTTTGTTTGGAATCGATGTTCGCCAGCCGATCGCCCGTCAGCGGATCGGTTATCTGCCGGAACTGACCTATTACTACAAATTTCTTACCGCCGAGGAATTGCTTCGGTTCTACGCCAAGATATTTGGCATTCCTCGTGAGGAAGCAGACCGGCGGATTGCCGCCCTCATGAAGCTGGTGGAGCTGGAACATGCAGCCAAACGGCCGATTAAATCCTATTCCAAAGGCATGCAACAGCGGGTTGGTCTGGCGCAGGCACTGATCAACAATCCTGATCTTTTGATCCTTGATGAGCCGACCAGCGGTCTTGATCCGTTGGGGCGCATGAAGGTGCGGGAAATCATTCAGCGCCTGAAAAATGAGGGCAAAACGGTTTTCTTTTCGTCGCACGAATTGGGCGAGGTGGAAACGGTTTGTGACCGGGTGGCCATTGTCCATGAAGGTGAGCTCAAAAAAGTGGGCACCGTTGCAGAAGTTTCTGCTGGTCATGATAATCTTGAAAAAGCCTTTTTGCAGGTGGTCGGTTTCAAATCTTCCTCCCAGCCATGAACAAAATATTCGCGCTTGCCGGCGTGGTCATCAAGGAATTATACCGCCGCAAAGACTTCTATGTGTTGTTCGTGCTGTCGGCCCTGCTGACTTGTGTCGCCTCCATGGTGAATTTTTTTCATGACGACAAAATTGTTCGCATCGTTAAGGACGTATGTCTGCTGTTGATCTGGATTTCCACCCTGGTCATCGCCATTGCCACAACAGCGCGGCAGATTCCGGCAGAACGTGAAGCCCGTACTATTTTCCCGCTGCTAGCCAAGCCGGTTTCCCGCACGGAAGTCATCTTGGGCAAGTTCCTTGGCTGCTGGCTCGCAACCGGTGTGGCGGTTTTGGTTTTTTATGTTTTCTTCGCTTTCATCAACGGCTCCCGCGAACATGCCTGGCCGGTGGCGATTTATTTTCAAGCCGCATGGATGCAGTGGTCCATGCTGGCGATAGTCATCGGCATGGTGCTGCTGGGTTCCATTTATTTTGCCGCGCCGTCATCCACTGTTACCATTATCTTTGTGGTAGTGGCGGGCATCCTCGGTTTGGGCTCCCATTTGAACACCATCGCGCTTTCTCAATCCGAGCCCATGCAGTCGGTCATCTCGGTGGTCTATTTTTGCATACCGCATCTGGAGTGGTATGACTTGCGTGATTTTGTCGTTTACAGCCAGTCTTTGGCTCCGTGGGTGGCAGTATTGCAAGCCACGTTGTATGCAGCGGTGTGGACGGGGATTTTTCTATTCCTTGCCTGGCTCGGTTTTCGGCGGAAAAGTCTCACCACCTGATGAAAGTTTCCCCGGTCATTCTCTTGTCCGCCTTGTTGGCGCTGGCTTTCACCTTGGGCACCAGTGTGGCGCCGCGGGTGGATGTCTGGAGCCAGCATAGTAAATCAGACAATGTTTTCGGTGTGGTTCTCGGAGAAGGCCGCCAGTTGTTCGCCAATCAGTTTTTCACCATGGCCGATGTGTATTTTCACAGCGGCTATTATCCCTCGATCTTTGACAAAAATGCCGAGGAGGAAAAAGATATCATTACCGCCAGCCATGGAAAAAAAGAGTCCGAAGAGGAAGAAAAGAATGAAGACTTCATGGGTCGGCCCAAAGATTGGATCGATGCTTTCGGCAGGAATTTTAAAGTCATTCACCATACACATCTTAACAATGGCAACGAACGTGAGATTCTTCCCTGGCTCCGGCTGGCCGCTGATCTTGACCCGCAAAAGGTGGATACCTACACAGTCGGTGCCTTTTTTCTCCGCGAACATCTCGGACGTACCAAGGAAGCGGAGGCGTTTCTGCGGGAAGGATTGCGCAACAATCCCGACAGTTGTGAAATCCTTTTTGAGCTGGGCAGGCTTTATCATGACAGTTCGCATGATCTCAACCGGGCGCGTAATGTCTGGCAAATGGGCATAAATAAATTTATGAGCCGCACGGGAGATCAACAAAAAGAAACCAAACTGGTTTTCGAGGAGCTCGTCGTGAATCTGGGCGATCTGGAAAATGAGGCCGGCAATTATGCCCAGTCAATCAACTGGTTGCACGTCGCCCAAAAACTTTCGCCCAGCCCTCAAGCACTGCAAAAGCAAATTGACGTCATCCAGGAAAAAATCCCCGTCTCGCATTAGAGATGGAATTGCGCTTTGTTTTCCGCAGCAGGCTTTGATTTAATTACCCGGATGAAAGCGCGCCAGTCCAAAATAAAACGTCACACACTCGAAACGCAAATCTCCATCCGTCTGAATCTCGATGGGCGGGGCAGGGCGCAAGTTAACACCGGCATACCATTTTTCGACCACATGCTGACGTTGTTCGCGAAACACGCCACGGTGGATTTGGAATTGAAATGCGACGGTGATCTGGCGGTAGATGCCCACCACACCGTGGAAGATTGTGGCATCGCCCTTGGTCAGGCTTTTGCCACCGCTCTGGGTGACAAACGTGGCATCCGCCGTTACGGGCACGGTTTTCATCCCAAGAACCCTTTCACCGGTGAGGCTTATGTACCCATGGATGAATGCCTGGCGCGTTGCGTGGTGGATTTCAGTGGCCGGCCGCATTTGGTCTGGCGCGGCTTGAATCAGTTTTCGCAGAAAAATGTTTCTGAACGGGAGAAAAAGCAGGACGCTTCCAGTGCCTTTCGATTTGGTTTGGCGCGGGAATTTTTTCAAGGCTTCACGAATGAAGCCCGTTGCAATCTCCATCTGGAACTTCTTTATGGCGATGAGCCGCATCATATTGTGGAAGCACTTTTCAAAGCGTTTGCGCGGGCCGTGGATACCGCACGCCAGCAGGATCCCCGCATTGCCGGCGAATTGCCCAGTACCAAGGGAAAGCTTTGAGAACCCCGCAAGTTGTGATGTTTTCCAGCTTTGCCGTCTCTCGCGTTTAGCCTAAAATCTGCCCATGAGAATTTTATCGGGCATCCAGCCCAGCGGTATGTTGCACCTCGGAAATTTCTTCGGGATGATGCGGCCCGCCATTGAGCTTCAGGAAAAAGGCGAGGCGCTTTATTTCATTGCGGATTATCATTCAATGACGTCGCTATTCGATGCAGACCAGCGGCGCAAGAACACACTGGATGTCGCCTTGGATTTTCTGGCTTGTGGCTTGGATCCGAAGAAGTCGGTATTTTACCGCCAGTCCGATGTACCAGAGGTGACCGAATTATCCTGGATTCTTTCTACTCTCACTCCAATGAGCCTGTTGGAAAAGGGCACTTCGTACAAAGACAAGGTGGCCAAAGGTATTCCAGTGAATCACGGACTGTTCGCTTACCCCGTCTTGATGGCCGCTGACATTTTGATCTATGACTCCAACGTCGTACCGGTGGGACGTGATCAGAAGCAACACGTGGAAATGACGCGGGATATTGCCATCAAATTCAACGAGCAATACGGCGAGACTTTCGTGATTCCAGAACCGCAAATACGCGAGGAAGGAGCGCTTGTTCCTGGTGTCGACGGGCAGAAGATGAGCAAAAGCTACGGCAATACCATCGAGATTTTTGGTGAGGAAAAAGCGACTCGCAAAAAAATCATGGGTATCACGATGGATTCGCGCCAGCCTGCTGAACCCAAGCCGGACGCAGACAAGAATCTGGCCGTGCAACTGCTCAAGTTGATTGCCCCGGCTGGAGTTGGCGCTGATTTTGAGGGTCGTTTGTGCGCAGGAGGCTTGGGTTATGGCGATCTGAAGAAAGCGCTCTTCGAAAATTACTGGAATTATTTTACCGACGCTCGGAAGAAACGCGCAGAATTGGCGGCGAACCTGGATTACGTCAATAGTGTCCTGACGGAGGGCGCAACCAAAGCACGTACACTGGCACAAAAAGTTCTGAAACGCGCACGCAAGGCCAGCGGATTGGAATGAACCAGCCCGCCGCAAATCCGGCGGTGCGTCTGCGCTTGCGGATCACGGCAGCGGCAGAAACGGCGGTGCGCTCGGGCCATCCGTGGGTTTTTTCTGACAGCGTATTGGAAGCGAATCGGCCCGGCCAGGCTGGTGAACTCGCGGTCATCTTTGACCGCAAAGACAAGTTTCTCGCCGTGGGTTTTTTTGATCCGGACTCCCCCATCCGCGTCCGCATTTTACACGCTGGCAAACCTCAAACGATTGATGAGGCCTGGTGGGACCTGCATTTGGGGCAGTCGTTGACCCGCCGAAGCGGGTTGTTTGATGAGCAAACCACAGGCTATCGCCTAATCAACGGAGAAAGTGATGGCTGGCCGGGCCTGGTGCTGGACCGGTATGATGCCACACTCGTGATGAAAGTTTACACGGCATCATGGCTGCCTCGTTTGGATGCCATTTTGGCTTTGCTAGCAGCAAAAGTACCCTGTGAACGCATCGTGCTCCGGCTGAGCCGCAACATTCAGCCAGGTGCTGAAAAGCAATTTCATCGGCGCGATGGACAGGTTTTGTTTGGTGCAACTCCCGAAGGCCCGGTCGTTTTTTCCGAAAATGGTGTTCGGTTTGAAGCCGACGTATTGCGAGGGCAAAAGACCGGTTTTTTTCTCGACCAGCGTGAAAACCGACGGGAAGTGGAGACGCTGGCTCGCGGCCGCCGGGTTTTAAATGCCTTCAGCTTTTCTGGTGGCTTTTCAGTCTATGCGGCGCAGGGTGGGGCAACCACAGTGACGGACGTGGATATCAGCGCTCACGCTCTGGAATCTGCCAAAAGAAATTTCTCGCTGAACGCGAATTGCCCCGCAGTCGCGGTTTGCCGGCACGAGACGATTCAGGCTGATGCTTTTGAGTGGATTGCTTCGGGTCCGGAGAAATTTGACCTGATGGTGCTCGATCCGCCATCGCTCGCCAAACGTGCCATCGAACGCGAAGGAGCCATCCGCGCCTATGAACGGTTGAATGGACAAGGCATCGCCAAGCTGACGCGCGATGGAATCCTCGTGGCTGGCTCCTGTTCGGCCCATGTGCCGGCAACAGATTTTTTTGATGCCGTGCGACGTGCTGCTCAAAAATCAGGCCGTAAGTATATGGAATTGAAAACGCTGCTGCATCCGCCTGATCATCCGGCTGGTTTCAAAGAGGCGGAATACTTGAAGGTGATTTATCTGCGGTTCACAACCTGATCAACGCGAGTGTTTCAGAAACCACTCAAATAATTCCGGATTCGCGTAGGTTTGAGTCCAGCAATCGTGTTGTGCCTCGGGATAAATGGTGAGCTTTACTTCATGTGCCCCAAGTCTTTTCAGCAATCCGACCATGCGTTCGGATTCTTCCATTGGTACCACCGGATCTTTGGCACCGTGAAAAGCCCACACCGGCAGGCTCAGCAAAGCTTCCTTTTTCTCCCCGGTCATAAGAAACGGACTGATGGTATCTCCGCCGCCGCAAAGTGGCGCGATAGCGGCAAATCGATCCGGATGGCTCAGACCGAAGGTCCAGGTGCCAAAGCCGCCCATGCTCAAGCCAGTCAGGTAAACCCGATGAAGATCCACCGGGTATTTTGCTTCAATCTCATCCAGCAATGCCAGCAGAAGGTCTTGTGACCAAATCTGGCCATCCGGACATTGCGGAGAGACGACGATGAACGGAAAATTGGTGGTTTGAGTATCAATCTTCGGCGGACCATGTTTGGCCACGGTCCAAATATTATTGCCCCGTTCGCCAGCCCCGTGTAGAAACAGAATCAATGGCCAGCGTTGAGTGGAATTGGTGTTATAACCATCTGGAAGGAACAATAAATAATCTGCCGCCAGTGTCCGTGTTTGCTGCACCTCAAAATGCTGGGCGGTTTGCACTGTTGAAGGTTTTTCGGCCATGGGGATTTTAGTGGTTTGGCAGCCGGTGAGCCCTATTAATAACAGGAGTAGGATTGGATAGGAGCGCATGATGGTTTTCCACGGTCTTACAATATTCAGGTCACATGATTTTTAGCTTGGGCAAATCCTGTGAATCGATCAAACCAACCGGCTCATTCTTCGCATTCACAACGATGAGATCATCGATATTGCGTTCATTGAAAATCTTCAACGCTTCTACGGCCAAAGCTTCTTCGCGGATACAGATGGGGCGGCGCGTCATGACTTTTTTCAACGGATGCGAGAGCAAATTTTCATCAGCCGCCATGTATCGACGGAAATCGCCATCAGTAAAAACCCCGGCAAGTTTGCCACTGGAAGTGATCACCGCCAGGCTGCCGGAACGGGCCTTGGTCATGACAAAGAGTGCCTCTTTGACGGTCAAATTTTCACGCGCCACGGCATTGCGTTCACCGCTGCGCATGATATCGCCCACCCGGAGCAGCATGGCGCGGCCGATCGCCCCGCTGGGGTGATATTTGGCAAAATCCTTTTGCGTGAAACCGCGCGCTTCCAGCACGGCCATGGCCAGCGCATCACCCATGACGAGCATGGCGGTAGTACTCGAGGTGGGCGCGAGGTTGAAGGGACAGGCTTCCTTGGGCACCGCGACATTCAGGGAAATATCGCTGTGCTTGGCGAGGCCGGATTTCAGATTGCCGGTGAAGGCGATGATCTTGACGTAAAAGCGTTTTAAGGTGGGCAGCAGATCCAGCAATTCCTCGGATTCTCCGGAATAACTCAGTGCGAGAACGACATCGCGGTCATTGACGATGCCGACGTCTCCGTGCAGGGCGTCCACGCTGTTCAACACCACGGCGGTGGACCCGGTGCTGGTGAGGGTCGCAGCGATCTTTTGGCCGACGTTGCCTGACTTGCCAATGCCGACGATGACGATTTTCCCGCGTTGCTTCAGAGTTTCGACAATGACTTCGACGGCGGCATCGAATGATTCATCGAGCTGCCCGCGAACGGCCTTGAGAGCGGCGAGTTCGATGGCAAAAACTTCACGGGCTTTGGCGACATGGCTCACGACGCAAGGATGATGGGAACGAACGGCCAATTCAATCGCAAAGGATCGCAGATAACGCCCAGCGGCCAAACGAAGTGCGATCGCTCAATCCACGTTGGGATAGGAACCGAGGATTTTCACGAAATTGCAATGAGTGCCCAGTAAATCAATGGCTTTGGCCACCTTTTTATCCTGGGCATGGCCCTGGCAATCGATGAAGAAGAAATATTCCCACGCTTTGCGTTTGCTGGGGCGGGATTCGATTTTGGTGAGATTGATTTTGAAGCGCCGGAATGCGGCGATGGCTTGATGCAGGGCGCCAGCCTTGTCTGCTACGCTGACCATGAGACTGGTGCGATCATCGCCGGTGGGCGGACTGCATTGGCGGCCAAGTACGAGGAAGCGCGTAGCATTGGCGGCGTTGTCCTGGATATCCTGTTCCAGCACTTGCAATCGATATTTTTCGGCAGCGAGCAGGCCACCAATGGCGGCGGCGCCTTTTTCCTTGGCGGCCAGTTCAGCGGAGCGCGCGTTTGACGAGGTTTCGATAATCTCCACGCGGGGCAAATGATTTTGGATCCAGCCGCGGCATTGCGCGAAGGATTGCGGATGGATGAATAATTTTTTGATCTGTTTGCGCGGCGAATTGCTCATCAGGCATTGCTGCACGCGCAGGACGATCTGGGAGACAATCTTTAAGTCGCTGTCCACGAACATGTCCAGCGTGTGCGTGACGACGCCTTCGGTGGAATTCTCCACGGGCACGACGCCATAATCAGCGCGATGTTTGCTCACTTCCGTGAAAACATCGGCGATGGTTTTTTGCGCAATGTATTTGAGGCTGGAGCCAAAGCGCTTGATGGCAGCTTGATGCGTGAACGTGGCTTCGGGGCCGAGGTAGGCGATGGTCATGGTTTTTTCCAGCGCGAGGGCGCTGGACATGATTTCGCGATAAATCGTGCGGAGTTGCTCGTCGGTCATGGGCCCGGAGTTGCGGGCGCAGACGCGTTCGAAGACGGCGCGTTCGCGGTGGGGAGCGTAAATCTCCTCGCCAGCAGCGAGTTTTATCTCGCCAATGGCCAGCACGTGGCGGGTGCGTTCGTTGAGGAGCTTGACGATCTGTTCGTCGAGCTGGTCGATCGCGTGGCGGTGTTCGGAGAGGCTCATGCGGGTTTAGAATGCGGAATTATGGGCAAATAATCAAACTTTCAGTGCGCGTGCATTTTGAAAAGAGGGTGAAATACACCGCATAACAACGGTAAAGAGGGGTATAAAAGCGACAAAGTGAGGATGAAAGTGCGCAAAATTTGTGGGGCTGGAGGCAGGGTGTGGAGATGGGTGTTAATTGGAGGCTGAGGGGAGGTTGTGAGATGTTTTGGGAGATGTTGGAAGGGAGCCGGGTGTTAAAATTTAGGCGAGGTTTTGATGGCCGGGTGTTAATCAAGGGGAGGTGTTGAAAGGCGTGGGTGTTGATAGAGGGTGGCCCGGTGGTCGGAGGCGAGGGAGGTTGGAGGTGGTAGCAGCGGGGCAGGTTACAGATTTAAGTGTGGCCATAAATGGCTCCGTGCTTTTGGAAAGATGGTTGGTTATTTTTTTTAGGCTCATGAACCTTTTTTACCGGACTTTTATCGTCAGCTTTTTTTCGGGAGCGATGGCTTTGACGGGTGCGGCGCAGCCGGCGGACCCGACAAATGCGGTGGCGCAGAAGCGGGCGTATGAAATTTTTGCGATGGAGAACGGTGGCGATGCGGTGCGCGGGCGGCAGGTGTTCACGAACATCGCGGGGGCGGCGTGCATCCGGTGTCATACGACGGACGGGAGCAGCGGGCGGGTGGGGCCGGATCTGTTCGCGATCGCGGATAAATTTTCCAAAGCGGATATCATCCATGCGATCCTCGATCCGTCGGCATCGATCGACATCGGGTATGATACGACGCAGATCACGACGAAGGATGACGAGGAGTATTCGGGGGTGATCAAGCAGGCGACGGATGCGGCGGTGGACCTGATGGGCTGGGATGGGCGCGTGTTTCACATCCCCACGGCGAACATCCGGACGCGCACAGTGACGGCGACGTCATTCATGCCGGCGGGATTGCAGAGCACGATGTCGCGGGAAAGTTTTGCGGACCTGGTGGCTTATCTGGAAACGTTGCACCAGTCGGCGCAGGGCGGCAGCATGCCGGAGCAAATCCCGATGGCCACGCGGCAAATGACGTTCCAGCCTTTTCTGGATCCAGCGCTGCAACTGGATCATCCGACGTTCTTCGCGGAAATTCCCGGATTCACAAACCGGTATGTGGTGCTGGAACATGCGGGCAAAAGCTGGGTGATCGATCACGCAACGGGCGGCGATAAAAAGAGCGTGCTGCTGGACCTGAGCCATACGGTGCGCTACGGCGGCGCGACGGGTTTGCTGGGGCTGGCGTTTCATCCGCAGTTCGTGCAGAACCACCAGTATTATCTGAAGTATCAAATCCTGGAGGACAATGTTATCTACACTGTTTTGATGGAGCACTGGTTCAATGATGATTTCACCGGTGATTCCGGGAAGCCGGGCCGGGAGATCATCCGCATCGCCGGGGTGACGCAGGATCATAACGGCGGCTGCATCGCGTTCGGGCCGGACGGATATCTGTATCTGGGCATGGGCGATACGGGGCCGCAGCGCGATCCGCAAGGGCACGCGCAGAACCTGAAATTGTTGCTGGGAAAAATGCTGCGGCTGGATGTGGATCATCCGGCGGACGGACGCGGCTACGGGATTCCGGCGAGCAATCCATTTCGCGACAGCACGAATGCGTTGCCGGAGATCTGGGCGTATGGTTTGCGCGAGCCGTGGCGGTTCAGTTTTGACCGGGCCACCGGCGATCTGTGGGTAGGTGACGTGGGGCAGGATCGTTTTGAGGAGGTATCCATCGTGCGCGCGGGTGAGAACATGGGCTGGAATGTGTTTGAAGGTTTCACGCCGTTCTCGGATGAGTATCGTCGCGCGGATGAAAAATTTGTTCCGCCCATCTTCAGCTACTCGCATCATGAAGGCGTGTCGGTAACGGGCGGTTATGTGTATCACGGCTTGCAGGCGCCGGCGATGCAGGGCCGGTATGTCTTCGGTGATTTTCAGGTGGGTCGCATCTGGGCGATCACGCAGACGAACCGGCAGCTTGCCAGCATCGTGGAGATCGGGCATTCGCCTTCGCGCTTTGCCACGTTTGCCGAGGATCAGGCGGGAGAACTTTACCTGGCGGGCTATGACAACGGTTTGGTCTACAAGCTGGATCTCGCGGGCGTGGATCCCACCCCGATCGAAAGTAAAACGCTGGCGGCCACGGCCGAGCATGTGCCGGTGCGCTGGCATTACACGTTGCAAGCGCCGGCCACGAACTGGTTTCAACCGGATTTCGCGGCGGATCAATGGAATTACGGGCCGGGCGGGTTTGGTTCGCGCGGGACACCGGGCGGGGTGATCCGGACGGAATGGACGACGGACGATATCTGGCTGCGACGGGAGTTCACCGTCTCGCCGGAGTTGTTGGCGGAGGCAAAATTTATATCGTTGCGAGTGCATCATGATGAGGATGCGGAGGTTTATCTAAACGGTCATCTGGCGGCCAAGCTGCCGCAGTGGACGACGGGTTACGTTGAAGTGCCGTTGTCGGCGGAGGCGATGGCGGCGTTGCATGCGGGGCGGAATCTGATGGCGGTGCATTGTCATCAGACGACGGGAGGGCAGTATGTGGATGTGGGGGTGGAGGCGCGCTGACGCGCGGGGATGGTTGGATCAATGCGTTGCATCGTTTAATCGTTACATTGTTGCATCGTGGAATCGGTGCAGCGGTATGGCGGTGCGGCGGTGGATTGGTGGATTTTTGGATGAATTGATTGATGGACCGGAATGATTTAGAGCGGGTGCTTTAGATCGGATACCTTGGAGAGGTAGGTGTCGCTTTACGAAATCCGGCGGGACACCGGATTTTACAGGCCAGAGGCCTGTGCCACCAATCAAACGGCAGATCCTTGGGCTGGTGGTCGCGGTGGGCGGATGGTTGGATTACTAGATGAATGGATTGGTGGATACGTCGGCCGTCATAGACGCGCCGCTACAGATTTGAGGAG
>Ga0206948_1088_pt1 | contig 24834 bp, 30 predicted proteins | sample Alteio_BWOrgHeat_FD_153236 | JGI IMG/M metagenome (GOLD analysis project Ga0206948, IMG submission 153236) | Enriched cells from forest soil in Barre Woods Harvard Forest LTER site, Petersham, Massachusetts, United States -... | ecosystem: Environmental > Terrestrial > Soil > Temperate forest > O... | reverse complement strand
CTTTACCAAATGAGTGGAGAGCTGGAATCAAACCCAAATCATCAAGTACTGTCGGCCTTAACTCCCGTGCAAATCGATGGATAACCTCAACAGATTTTTCGATCACCTTTTTAGTTTGCCGAAGGTTGAAGTCGAAATTGCCGGAATTGCACTCACGCTCCTTTTGGAGAACGGATAACCTGATGTTGATTCCGGTCAAAGCCTGGACAATGACATCATGGAGTTCCCGGCTGATGCGCTTGCGTTCGTCCTCCTGGATCCGCAACATTTGGCGGGACAAATCCCGCAACTGCTTTTCCATTGTCCGAGACTGATCTAGCAAACGGCGCTGGTGTTGCTCGGTCCGGTGGAGGGCCTCCTCAACGGATTGCCGATAGACGATCTCTTTCTCAAGCTTTTGATTCGCAGCCCCCAATATTTCGGCCCTAATGCGGGCCGCTTCGGTCTGGAGGCGTTCGGTGATGTCATAAAAGCAGTTAATGGCGCCGGTGATTTTCCCGAGGTCATCCTTTAACGGATAGACATTCACAATCACGGTTACACGGGTCCCATCTGGTCGCTCAATAATTACTTGTTGGTCGTTTATTTTGGGAATGTCACCACTTAAAACCAAAGCCATTGGACACTGTTTATGCGGCAACAAAGTCCCATCCACTTGAAAAAGTTTGAAAGATCCACAGAATCGTTCGGAGGGATCGTTTGCAACAGGTCGGCGGCCCCAGAGTTCAGTTGCCATCCGGTTAAACTTTTGCACGACTCCCTCTGAATCACAGGAGTATACGGCAACTGGCACTAGATCAAACAGAGTACGAAACCGTTCTTCACTGACGCGCAAGGCGGCCTCCGCAAGTTTACGGTTGGTGATATCTTCAAAGGTGAGGCGGCAGCACTCGACTTCCAAGTTCGCATCTAACACGGGGACGGCCCGAAAATCACACCAAAAATCACGACCACCGGGTTGACGAAGTTTAAGTTCGCAAGACCGAGATTTGTTTTCGGAGAAGACCTTTTTCAAAAAGTTTATGAAAACGGCATGACTCTCCCGGAGGACATAAGAAATAAACTTTCGGTTGATTAAAAGCGCTCGCTCGATTCCCAGCAAAGCTGCCCCCGTGAGGTTGGCCTCAAGTACGGTACCGGACTCATTCATTGTCAAATATCCCGAAGGGGCGAAATTGTATAAATCTGTGTACTTCTCTAGCAGAACTTCCATTTGATCCCGAGCTGCCTGAAGTTCACTGTTCTGCATTTCCAGTTCCACTTGGTGCACTTCCAACTCATGTAGCAGCCGTTCATAGTCCAGCGAGGCGCGAATAAGCCCCAGCGAAGATTTTTTGCGGAATCGTTTCCGGGCTTCCAATTCAGCTCGGGGACGGAGGTTGAGACTTTTAGTTTGACCGGTTTTTTTCATCTAATTGTCTTATCGCCGATTCGATTCTGAGCACGTCCTTTTGACCTGAGAGATTCAGGGCGTGCCACGCTGATTTTTTTGCTAGAGGAGTGGGGCATTTTCTTTTCCAAACTAGGCTGTTGTTCTCGTAGCCTGGCCTCAAGTTTTTTTGCCGCTGTAATATCCGAGAAAGTAATTACTATCCCATCGATCCGATTATCCAGCGTGCGGTAAGGCATGACACGAACCGCAAACCACCTGTCATCACTCGTTTCGACCGATCGTTCCTTCAATGTCAGCTTATTAAGTACTTCCTGAATATCAGCTCTGAACTCAGGATACAAAAGATCGGAAGAAAAATCGGTAATTGGCCGCCCAATGTCGCTAGGAATCAATTTGAAGATTTTAGTCGCTTGAGTAGTAAAGCGTCGGATTTTCACTTGTTCATCGAGGAACAGGGTGGCGATATCCGTGCTGTTCAAAAGGTTCTTCATGTCATTATTGGAGCGAGACAATTCCTCCACCTTGGCTTGCAATTCGGCATTTACAGTTTGCAACTCCTCGTTCAAGGACTGCATTTCCTCTTTCGAGGTCGTGAGCTCCTCATTGGTCGATTGAAGTTCTTCATTGGTAGATTGTTGTTCTTCGTTGGTGGAACGCAACTCCTCTTGAGAAGACTGCATCTCTTCTCGGACTATTTGGGTTTCCTGACGTGCGCGCTGATATTTGAGCTCAAGATCTTTCACGAGACGTTTGTGGGAAGCTGGTGCGATGGACCCTTTAGAATGCGCATGCGTTTTATGCAATTTTGATGGAACAGGAGTAAAAACCATGAGTATGAATCCTCGCATGGCTTCCGGCTGTGTTAATCTTTGAAGCGATACTTCAAGCTGTTCTGTTCCCGTATCGCCTTCAAATTCAAACCGTCGTGACAGGAAGGGGATTTTCTTTTTTAAGGCCTTTTGAAATAGGTTTCCCAACTCATATCTCAAACCTTCTCTGGCCATTGCAAATATATTCCAGTTCGCCTTGCCGGCCGCAGGTTCCAAATACCTACCAGTGCGGCCACTCACATAAACAATATTTCCCGAGACGTCCACCAGCACGGCGGGCGGTGCGAATTTCTCCAAAATGAACTGATCGGCAACTGCTTGTAAACTTATTTTTGGTTGAGTATTGGAAATTGAGATTTCATCGGCCAGGGTCTGCGTAAAGGAGGCTGGAAAATCGAGGGGTTCTATCCGCAGAGAACCCCCAATTCTTTGGAAAATTCTTTGTCTCTGGTCTATAGGCTTAAAATAATCTTTGAATGCTCCAATAGTTTCTGATCCCCCTAAAAGCAACACTCCTCCTGGACTCAGGCTGTAATGAAATAAAGGCATCAGTTTGTTCTGCATCTCCGGCATAAAATAGATCAAGAGATTGCGACAGCTTACAAAATCGAGGCGGGTGAATGGTGGATCCTTGATTAAACTGTGCGGAGCAAAAACGACCATTTCGCGAATGTCCGAGATGACTCTGTATCCGTGTTCGTGTTTATCAAAAAACTTGGAGAGCTGTTTGGGTGGAATCTCCCCGCAGGAACTTTCGGAATAAACTCCCAAGCGAGCTTTGATGATGGCATCCTTGTCCAAATCAGTCGCAAAGATTTTTAGTTGGACTCTGGTATGTGGCAAATGTTCATCGATGGCCTGCTTGAATGAGATTGCAAGGGAATAAGCCTCTTCGCCTGTGGAGCAACCCGGGAGCCACGCGCGAAAAACATGTCCAGAAGATCGACTGGCTATCAAGGCTGGCAAAATCTTGTTTTGAAGTTCTTCCCAGACGGCACGATCTCGGAAAAAGCTGGTGATACCGATTAAAAGTTCCTTGAATAGCAAATCGAGTTCTTTTGGGTTCTTTTGCAAATACCCAAAATAATCCGCAATTGTGTGAAGCTGATGAATCCCCAACCGGCGTTGGATGCGGCGGTAAAGGGTATTCTTTTTATAGAGGGCAAAATCGTGCCCTGTATGAATTCGCAGTAGAATGACAATTTTGTCGACGGCGTTATCAGCCTCTTGCTTGCTTGGTCGGAGAGATCGGCTCGGGAAACTTCGTTCCAAATAATTGATCAACCGCCCTGGCAAATCATCAATCTGAGCAACGATATCGGCCACGCCGGCATTTACAGCACTTTTGGGCATCCCGTCAAATTTGGCGGTGGTGGGATCTTGGACCAAAGTCAGCCCACCTTTTTCTTTTATGGCCTGAAGGCCCAGCATTCCATCCGATCCCATACCTGAAAGAACTATTCCGATTGCATGCTCGCGCCGATCATGAGCCAAAGAATGAAAAAAGAAGTCGATCGGCAAGCGTTGTCCGCGAGGTAATACGGGAGCGATAAGGTGCAACCTTCCTCGCAACAACGACATGTCTTTGTTTGGGGGGATGACATACACGCAGCGCGATCTGATCTTGAGTCGATCTCGTACTTGGATCACCTTCATGTGGGTGAATTTTTGGAGGAGTTCTGGCAGGATACCTTTCCGCGAGGGATCTAAGTGTTGAATAATGACGAATGCAAGCGGGCTGCTCTGAGGAACTTTTTTTAAGAAGTGCTCCAACGCGTCCAATCCGCCAGCTGATGTACCAATGCCGGCGATGGGAAACCGTACGGCCTCCTCATTCTTATCGAGCTTGGCTTTTCTTTCCACTTTCGACTTAACCGTAGTAAGGCGATGAAATTTCGTTTTTGTTTGCATTGTTTTCTGAATATTATTTCAGATTGCTTGGGGACAGCCGCTATCCATGTGCGCTTCGCCGACTCGCGTCAAAATTCATGAAAAATTTGTTACCCGTCAACTTACTTCTTGCAAAATGCCAGTGAAAAGCATCCTGTCAAAGCACATTGCAAGGAACCTTGGACAATTCAAGCTCCAAATCGAAGGTGCAAACATTGCTGAGAATTAATTGTGCCATCATTAAAAATTCCCTGAAACCGTAAATCCGTATTAAATCGATGATGGAAGTTTTGTTATGTTTGGTAAAATAAGGGTAGAAAGTTCGCAGGTGGGTAATGCCGCGTGGAAATAGTGGCCCGCTACCAGCAGGCCCGCACCTTTTGTGCTTTATGGCAAATTGTTGATACTCTTATTCCTTACGCTGGGTTTTGGTATCTGATTCACATTTGCCGCCCCATTTCCAGGTGGTTGGTGATTCCAATAACGGTTCCTGCCGGCGGCCTGCTGGTCCGGGTCTTCATGATTTTTAACGATTGTAGACATGGATTTTTTTAAATCTCGCGCCGCCAATGATTGGGTCGGCTTCTTCGACGCCATCCTTGCCTTCTAAGACAAAGGAATGCGCAACAGGCGAAGAAGTAAACACCAAAGGGGGCGACGATGGCTAGCTTATCGCGCATCAATCTCAAATATATCCGCTGCTCCGAGAGAAGCCCGTCCTCAGCGAATTCCTGGCGCGATGTCTCTACGCCGGGGAATTTGCGGGCCTCCAACTCCTTTTCGATGTCCGCGTAGAAATCCTGCGAGGGATAGCCGTCATCTGTATGGAATTGTTCCGGTTCAGGCATGCCGATGGTATCACTCGATGGGGAATAGTAGGCCAGCTTCATGCCGTGCTTTATGGCTGGCTTCAGAATATAAAAATTCGGGACAGGCATTGCCTGTCCCGAATTGATTTTAAAAAACGCGAGTTGGTCTTATCAATTGGACGCAGTCGCTTTTCCGTTGGAAACGACGCTGTTTTTGCGTATTGTTCACAATGGCATTGCCTTGTCTCTGCACAGTGAAATTCCATGTCTTCACCTGACCGCTCTTGTAGGTGATATGGACTTCAACCTGCCCGCGGATTTCGAGGGCGTTGTTATTTCCGTAAAACACGTTGGCATTGTCGCCGTCGTTGAAGGAATACGGATTGAAGCAAACACCATTCACGTTTGACAATCGGGAGCAGAACGCATCCCAGTCCATTTTTTGGCGGCAAGGGCGGAAGGATCCTCGCAGGCATCGGCGATGGCATCTTCGAGCGCCAAGGCTTCATCCCCATCATCAGGATTTAAATGCCACCAGATACACATGCTCCTTCTTCGGAGGAACTTGTTTTACTGATCTTAGGCCTGCCGGAGACGGTGGCGAGCGAGATTAGCACCATGACCGCCCAAGCTCAATTGGTGTTAGGCCACAGGTTTGTCATCTTCAAGTTCAAATGGCCAACTTTCTGCCCTCCTACGCCACTTCTCCCGTGAGGCGATCTTTTGCTGCCACTCCGTCTCGGACGGTACAAAAATATGTCCATCAACATACTGGGCACAGCGACCGCCACATTGTTTGCAAATACCAAACTCAAATAAGCCTCCGGTGGTGTGACCTGTATTTTCATCCACGCCATCCCACAAGCCGCTCGACAAGACATCAACCTGGTCACTCTTGCAGGTCGGACAAATAAGTGCTGGTCTGTTCATAAAACATAATATGGCCGAACGATGGCTTATGCCGCGTCTGTCTTATCATTCTTATAACGTTTGGAACGCATCCGATCAACGATCCCCGTGTAAAAAATCAAACCAAAATAAGAACATGGGATAGCAAACAATATCGAGGCCCAAATCGGCCATCCCTGTAAGTAACGTGCAAACAACCAAAAAAGACAACCGCTAACGATGAGCTTGATGCAGGATGATAAAAATACGCGAGCTTGAATCGGTGGAGGTGAACTCACTGCCCACGTCGCTCGAACTAGTCTGGCTTCTCGAGTTTGCTCACGAACCATCATTTTAATCGTGAGATTGTCCTTGTGGATGTACGCCCTGACTCGCCAAAAAGGCGGGAATGGCCAAACTCGCCGCCTCGTCGCAATTGCCGCCTCGGAACTCCACGGATAATTCAATCGTTCAGCTTTCAAGCGGCAAATCTCAATGGCTTCGGATGCTGTCATTGTGGAACGCGGTCTAAACATTCAGACCTTAAACCATGGAAATGGAAAGTGGCAATCATAATTAGCGGACGAAGCATGAACTAAAACCAGATGAACCGCTTTTGATGTTTTGTGAACTCGCGTCATCCGAAGGCCCGCGCCGAGAAACATGCCGGCGTTTCTTTCAATGATGAGGCTTGATTCAAATTCGTCGGTTTGTTTTGATAAATTTATGTGTAAGGCAAAAAGCAATTTGCAATTTTCGTTGTGTGCCGTATGAATTCTTCGAGAAACTCATCCATAATTCATTATGAGCTTCCCAGCAACCCAACCGGGATATTCAGACATTTAAGATGAATATGACGTCATATAAGGGCACTTCGCTTCTTCTCCTCTATCCCTCTTTTTTGAAGGTAAAAAGTGTTGAGCCTTGCTGGACGGCTATGGGGCCAAAAGCGATCTGCCCTGTTTACGTGTTGGTTAATCCTGATGAAACGATTACAAAAGCTTTTTCATCAATTACGCATGCCAATTATTCAAATATCTTTGCCGCTACGAATACGACGGTAGTGCGAAAGGGAAATGTAAACACACGAAATGGTTTGGTTGGGTATGAACAACTTACCAAGACGACCAATCCAATCGGTGAAGAGTTTTGGATGTGGATTATCGACGGATATATCGGAACGCACAAAGTAATTATTCACATTGATGTGCCGAGCGCCAAATGGGGGGACGGTGAAATATGGAGCGAACTAGTTAACTCTATTCAAATTAAAGGGGTTGGCGATCCCCGTTGAGCCGAATCGAAGTTCTTATTGATTAATTTGCGTGCACGAGAATCAAGCAGCCGACCGACCATCATCACAATAAATCCTGCGAGAATGCAGGATACAAAGATGCCGGGTAAAAGCCCGATATGCGAATGTCGAGTCGAATCGCTGAACAAAGACAGGCCTCCCCCCGCAGCCAAGCCTACCCACATTAAACTACAGCCCGCACAACTGACGGTGCCACACTGCAACCTTTTTGGATCGTCTTCTGATGAGTGTCCAGTGAAAGGGCCACCCCAATAGAAGCGATACTTGGGAAGCCAAATAGCCAAAGCGCTACGCACCGCAGCGTAAAGAGCGGCCACCCCGAAAATCATGAAAAAAATCTTCATATGCTCAACTCACCTTACGGCCAAACATTGGGATGCCCCACAAAAATGCAACAACAATTTGACGTCTTGCTTGAACTCAAAAGCGTCCTGGCTTTAGATGCCAATACTGTTATCTGCGGTCCTTTTCAAAAAAAGACCATCGCCACTTCAATCTTGAAAGGGGCGGACATCTTGCGAAGGCAGCTTTCGAACTGCCTCCAACATCTCCTCCAGCAAGGCCTTGAATTCGCGAAGTCCCGTGGCCGGCACGATTATCGAGTTGCGTCTGCCGTTTAAGTCCTCCGTAATACGGAGCAGCCGGCCTCGGGCATTCTCCTTCAGCGAGAACAGGAATGTCTTGCGCTCGATCTGTAACATCCCTCGATTCAACGTATCTTCGTGGACTTGCGGCCTGGGAGGGAGAGGCGAATGGCTGAAATCTCTTCCAGGCGCCTGAAAGCCATAGGCCTTGGGATGCGTATCCGAGTTCATGATCGGATTTTGCGCCAACTAACGCGAATGTCAATGGGGTCAATCCGTCTTCAATTTTTGGAACGCGCTCTGAGCCCGAGAGTCTTTAAATGAAAACCGCCTATTTGGCTTTTTTTGGATTCTCGTAGCGCCTTTAGCACCTCTCGAAGCTCTTCCACAACCAATATTCGTTCCGTCAGGGGCAATCCTGCCAGTATTTCCAAAAGTCTGGATTTCAAAGAAACCGGCTTAGGTTGGCAATGCGAATGTCTCATGTAATTGCAATTACAATAACTTGTGTTGATACTGTATACGCAACAAAACCCGCAATCTTTCTCAAAAACTTCGATTTGAGGAATATATCTCGTCGTTGCAGTTGCATGCGGCTGAATTTCAATGAGTAAGCAGAATATCCTTGATGAAGGGATCAATAACCCCACAAGCTCTTCTAGCCATGAGCGAAAATTCTTCACCGGGATAGGCCTCAACCACTGCGGGCAGCTTTCAGAAGCAAATTATCATATTGGATCCCATCAACATCGACTCCCCGATCTCGCACTATAAACCGCATTCGCGGCTGGCTTTCCATGGAAGCGACATTCATGCTCGGTTGAAGCAAATTTTTGAAAATCATAATCCGCCGATTGAATTTCGTCAGGCTGGGCCTGCCTTTATGGTCCGCCTAGCACCCGTTGATTGCGCAGTTTTTTTAGAAATTATCGGCTTCAAGCGCGAAATTGACGGGAGCAACTGCTTTCACCGTATGACAGACGCCAATATTAAACGTGAATAAAGATGTTAGCAGGGGATAGCGCTCATTTTGAGGTTGTGTGATCATGCTCCCCTCGGAATTCAGTCGTACAGCTTTCTTGCTTTTTCATACAGCTTCGGTCAAAACATTCAAATGGATTCAGAGTTGCCAGTCGAAGTTCAACGTCAGGTACATGCGGCAGAAGGTTGGCTTGGCCTCGGAAGCATCGCCTCTGCTATGGAGGAATTGGATGAAATTCCTGCGGCAGTGCGGACCCACCCAAAGGTACTCATGACGAGGCTTCTCATATATTTCGAGGCTAAAAAATGGGAGGCTTGCCTGGATGTTGCGGACGCCGTCGTGCGAACTGCACCACAGATGAAGAACGCGTGGATCTACCGATCATTTGCTTTACATGAACTAAAGCGGACACAAGACGCCTACGATTTGATACTCCCAGCGGTCAAACGATTCAAAAGCGCTTGGCTTATACCATACAATCTTGCCTGCTATTGCTGCCAACTTGGCCGTATCGAAGAATCGGAGAAGTGGCTTACCGATGCGATCTTACTGGGCGGAAATGAAGCGAAACTGTCTGCAATCGACGACAAAGACCTCGAACCTCTCTGGCAGAGCCGAAACAGATCAAAATGGAAGGCGACGTAGATGGCAATTCTTTCATTTGTTAAAGGCGCGTCTCAGTTCCAAGGATTTTCCCATCGGCATCACGAATTTTTACAACCGTCCAGCTTTCTGCTTTCTTGCCATTCGGTTCCGTATAAACCTCCCAAATGCCACCTGTCAGACGTGCGCGATATGACTCGCCACCCGAAAGTGGCAGCGCTGGAGTGGCTAAAGCAAAAACCTGCTTTTCGGTTAAATGTGCGCCAACGGTACTTCCAGCAGCCTTGGTGTTTGGAGAATATGGGCGGATACCAATGCGCTCTCGGGAATCACTCCAAAGCTCAATTTGAAGGCCGTCGTAGGCGATCTCTGCCGGCGCCGGAACTCCAACCGCTTTCGGCGGCGCTGTAAGCGTAACCCAATAGTAGTCTTTCTCGTTCTGCGTTCCCTTATATTCAATGGTTGCCGAATATGCAGCATCACCTTCATTGACAGTGAGGTTCCAAAGTGGAACAACATGATGCTGAAAATCAGGTTGAACAGTTCCTTGGCCGCTTCCGGCATTGCTTACGATATACACCTCCAAACTGGGATGCGCCGGAGAGAATATTCTGTCGGCAGACGGCTTAGAACATCCACTCAATACCAAGGCTGAAAATAGTAAGAAGAAAAGAGATTTCATATTTTAAATTATTTGCCGCATGGCTCTTGATGCCTAAACGTGTATAGGCCTGAATCCACAATTGCTTATGTGCTTATGATTTTATAGAAGCAGATTTGGGAACGCCATTCAAGGAACGGCGGTGAAAAAATGAGCAATCCACCCTCAGTGCGAACGCAAATCACTGCATTTACTATGTGCTAGGTCAATATTTTGGCATCACAGAATTAAACGAAGTTCGCAATCGAAAGAATTAAACAAAATCAAAATTAACCAAAGCTATCTATTTGAGATCGCGTCGAAGTCTCTCGTCTTGACTTGCTGTGGAAGCAAGCCAAAAATTCGTTCACTGTATGGGTTCTAGCTCGAATGATCTTGCGACGCGACTTCAAATCTTGAAATTCCGTGTAGAAAAAGAAGCCGCCTTGGCAAGGCAGCGCTTAGATTACATTGTGAATCAGGGTCAGAACGTTCCGAGGGAATTGCAAGCAAGCGAGTCAGAGATGCTGGCTTTGCAAGACACAATTCGTTCGACAACCTGTGAAATTCTCAAAATTGGAAGCGAAGAGTTTGAAACACTTGGATACCGGCTTTTTTTCTCGGCCACACACAAAGATCTCAAAAATCTTTACGATAGCGGCGAATATTGGGAGTTAATGGCAGGCCATTTGACTAAAACTCTGGAACTCTTGGATTTCCTCAAAGCTCGTTTGGAAAAAGACTGAATTCCAGCACATCTAAATTGCTTAACAATTTGTCATTTGTCGTGCAATTCATGGTTTGCGATAGTTTCTGGCACGCTTTGTTCTTTTTTGCTGATAAAAACACAAGTGGGGTCTATTGATTTTTAGTTGTTTGGTTTATCAGCAACGCGGTTATAAGGTAGTATCTACCAGCTAATAATCGCTGGCAAAGGCGCACTTTGCCACTCATTGCCGTCGTAGAATTCCGCGTCACCGTCTGTATTTAACCGGGCCGGCAAACCTATAGCGCGAAGGGCTGCAACGTAAATGGCATGAAAACCTTTCTCATCCGTAATTTGTTCAAGCCAAATGTCAGGAACTTCATGGGGCAGATCGTCACACGCGGCTATGGTGATTCGCTCGCGCAGATGGCGCACGACAATTTTAGCCACCTCCGCTGGAGAGGATTCATGGCGAATTCGGGGATAGAACTCCTCCCATAGCGCACGTCGACTGTCCGGGCCGCTTGGCGCACTGGCGCCGGCATTTGAAAAAGTGGCTTCGGGCGTTAAAACGTAGTCTCGGTATACGGGGTCGCTGACCCGCCAGTCCACCAAACCGCGGTTGTAGTCGGCCAGTTGGGCCTGATCCAGCAGAACTTTCAGCTTTTGCCCACGCCATATAGATTGCTTTGTCAGAAATTCGAAGGATGCAAGGTTCTTCTGCCCAACCAGTATGCGACGGCTGATGGCGAGCGTAGCGTCATTGACCGGCAGCATAGGCGTGATCACATGCAACGCGGTTTCAGCTGCTGCCCAGACTGCCAATATTGTCGCCAAGCAGCGCAGTGCAATTTCATGACGCTGATACGCAAATTTCCCGAGAACCGAGGTTTTACGACGCTGCCGACATGCATAGCCGATCGCGGCCCATGCGCCCGCCGGCAACCAATACCACCCCAAGCCCAATCCATGCGCCTCCCATTGCGCCATGGAACGATAGCCTTCGAGTTTGCCCACGAGGTGCGTGCGGCAATATTCACCGATGGCGCGGAAGACAATGGCCCTTTCGGGTTTCAGGCTGTGCGGCAGCCCGCGCAGGATCCTCAATTCCACCGGCACTGCATTTGTGCGTAAGAATGACGCCAATTCCTCGGTCTGGCCGACGGGGAAAAAATCATCTTCGTCACCGTGAATTAGCAGAAAAGCAGTTTTTTCGCGGCCCGCGACTGTGGGCAAGGGAGTTCCGGCTCCGCTGAACAGCACAGCGAGTCTCGGCTGCTGGTCAGGATGGCTAAAAGCATATTGCAGGATATGATTTGCGCCCATGCTGCCGCCCACCCACGCAGTAGCGTTGGTGTCCGCCCAAGATTGGTTGAGCACAAAATTTCTAACGGCTTGAAACTCGAAGTCAAACGCTGCTTCGTTGGTTTGGTCGTAGTCGATGTCAACGACAGCGAGCCCCATTTCGGCCATTTCCCTTAGATCATCTCCATCATTAATCAACGTGCCATGCCATCCGTGCGCGTAAATGATGACGGGCCGCTTTTGCAATGGCTTGGGTAGCACGGCAACGCAGTGAATTGGATGGCCGCCAGCTTCTCCTACTGTAAACCATTTTCGGCTAAACGGATCTTCAGCTGTGGCCCAGAGAAGCGCGCCGAAAAAGAGCAGGCAGATTAGCGTGCCCCAATATGTGTATTGCCGAATAGTCAAAGGACATCAATGGGTTTAGAGGCCAAGCTTCAGGTGTCCGCGCAATTTGTCGGGGGCGATTCCTCTAAAATCCCGCATTCATTGCCACGGTTGTCCGCGTTGCCGAATTCCAGCAGAAACCAAAAGGCGACCGCTGTGGGCAACTTGAACAACCCTCCGTCCAGCCAAAACCCGATTAGAAGCACGCAGCAGGCGCCGAGGCCAACAGTGGCTAATGGCAAACAATTGGGGGACTCGAAGACCCTCGATGCCTTCCGGGCGCATGAAAGCCAAAGATAGGCGACGAATAGAGCCATTGCCGGGATTCCAAGCGAGGTGCCGACCGTTAAGTAGTCGTTCAAAACAACCGCTTCGCCCTCGCTAAGCTTCGGCGGCATGTAATAGTGCTCGTAAAGCAATTCAGGGCGGTCCCAACCAACGCCGAGCCACGGATGCTCTCCCATGATCTGCAAAGCTCCCCGCCACGCCTCGACGCGGTTTCTCCAGGAAAAATCCTGCGAATTCACGGAGGAAAAGGCCCTCCTTACCGGGTGCCAAGCTGAATCTTGGAAGCGCCAGAAGCATATTGCGATGACCGAAGCGATTATGACGATGAAGGGGAACGCGTTCTTGCGCAACCGGCGGAGTACGCCGGGGCGGAGTTGAAATCTTCTAAAATGGGCGCCGTGGGCAACGTCAATACGCTGGAAGGCGGCGGCGGACAGCCAAAAGAGCAGGATACCGCCGCAAATCGCGCCCAGCCACGCACCGCGGCTGTAGCTTAGGAAGAGCCAACGGGCGGCTAGGGCGGTATTGAATATCAGAAGAAAAGGAATGCCGAATCTCCCGATTGTCTTGACCGCATTGTTTTTTGAGTCCTGTCGACTCCCAAAACATTTCTGATTCGGCGGAAGTAACATCAGGCAGCCAAATCCGATAACAGCGTCCACGCCCATGAGGAGGCCGCCTATATTCGGATTGCCCCAGGGCCCCGACCACCGGACGCGGCCGCCATATTCGTAATACGAAACGATGTCGGCATCCTGCGCCGTGGACATAGCCGCAACGGTGAAAACACAAAGCACGGACAAAACGCCCATCCACCGAGCGTTACCCGACTGCGATGCCTCAAACCCAAGAGCGATGCAATTGCCCAACATCGGCCCGCCTATAAACAGCAATGCGGACGATGAAGTCGAGGGGCCGAAGCAGTACTCCAAAGCCGAAATGACAGTCAAGGCCACCAGGCACAGTCTGGCGCCCGAGGCCAAAGGATCAGTAGAATTGAATCTTGAGCGAAGATATACAAAAAGGGCAAAGTACAGGCAGAAAGACACATAGACCATCCATTGCGAGGCGCGGTCATTTACGACGCCTAGAAGCAATTGAAGGCAGGCAGCGATCGCATGGTTGTGCTGCCGGAGTGCGTCAACGGGCACTAAGCAAAAAAATAATATCAAGATGGCCATGACCTGCAGCCCACAACCCCGTAGAATACGCACGGCCAAATTTAAAAGCGGGGTCCATTTAAATGCGGGCTCGGCGGAGGCCTTGCGATCGTTCCTTTTAATTGTGGCCATTGGAAACTCGTTGCGGCGATATCGGCGAATTGCCCCTACGTGACCACAAGCAGTACAAGGCAACGTAGCTGCCTACGAGCATGTACAGCAACCCCGCCTTGAGGATTAAATCGGCGGTCCCCGGAGGAACATGTATGGCGTCAGTTAGGTTGCCCAGGCAGCCGCACGGTTTCTGCCATCCCAAAGCGAGTAAGGCCAGGCGGTAAATCAGGAAATTTGTTGCCAGCCACGCGATCAAGCACAATTGAACGACTGGCTTCCTCCCGACTAAAGAATAGACGGCGACTGCCAACTCAATGCCGCCCACCGCGAAAAAGAGGCCTCGGTAGCTTATCCGCAAAACCGGATCTAGCACCTCCAGGATCTTCGCATGGCCGAGGGCGCTCACCAATTTCGCGGTGGCAGTGGCAATAAGCAGAACGCCAGCCGACTTAACGAAAAACCGAATGTGGCCTAAGTTCATGCGCAGATACGGTCAAACGGCAATTTACCCCTTCCTGGTTGCGATAAACAAGACGGTTGCCGCAAGGCTAATTACCGAAACCGAAAGCATCATTATCGCAAAAACTGAATGCACGCTTTTTGAGTGGCTGTCGACATTGGCGCTGCCGGTGGCGAGGATCAATCGGTAGTCTTCCAAAGAGCCGGCCGCGATCACCTTGTCCTCGGGAGGGATTGTGAAGAGATCCTCGTGCAAATCAGGGTCGAATACCAACTGCGAATACCTGTTCAACGCCAGCATTCTGTGATCGTCGCCATACGAGACGTACTGGTACAGCCAGCCGTTGGTAGCTCCGACAATGTATTCCTTGGCGGACGGAGCACCGATCTTTTGCCTTGAATTGGCTGAAAGCTTTTCGCCGATGACAAAGCACTCCGTCCCTTCAAAATTGGTGTTACCGAGAGTGAACGTGCTGTCGTTGGTTTGGCTAAAGTCAAAATTAGCCGCCAAGGCCTTGGCTCCGTCCATTGCCATTTGTTTCATATAGTCCATCCGAACAGCGATACCGTTCTGAAGAGTGTAATACCCGGACCTGTTTTTTATGACCACCATCCTGTTCGTGACGAAGGACTTTCCCCCATTTGCTGAGATTCCATCGATGGTAGTCTTGACTTCGACATCCCCGTCAGGGCTATTTCCCTGGTAAATGTGCCCTTGCGTGATAAACCCCGCCGCACCGACTGAGGATTGGAACTGGCAGGAATAGGTGCCTGCACCGGTAATTTTGGCGTTCGCCTTTTTCAACAGCAGAATCGCCCTGGAGTTTGTCTCGCTTTGCGAATCTTCCTGCGAGTATGCGTTTGCAGAAAAGAGCAGAAAGCAACCGAGACAAACCGCAAACGAAGGAAGAAACCGGGCGTTTCTAATGCCGTCGGACATGGGTTTGCTATTTTTCATTTTTTACGAATACCAGCCCAGGGGGAAATGCGCCAGAAACGGTGGTGAGGTTTGTTTTGTCGAAGTGCATCACAATGGTGTTGTTGGGATCGTATCTAAGAATTAATGTTTGGTTTGTCACTGAGAACCTTCCGTAAACGTGCGCGCTGTTCTTCGAATCTTTAGCGGCCATGGCGAATGAGTTATCCGGCTTGAAATCGAAGGATATGTTGTACGTCAAATCGGCCGGCAGCGTATTCTGGCTGGGGGGAGAGCAAACGTACAACCCTATCGGAAAGCCGCTTGTGTCGTATGCGGCTTTTCCTTTATGGCATGCAAATACGAACGCACAGAGGCTCAAAAGTGTTATGGAGTGAAGCAAAAAACGGGTTTGGCGCATAGTGCGAATCAGTTTGTGACGCGTTGATTTAGTCCGTCGCTTTTATAACTGGCATCCGGCAGGAAACCCATTCATCCCACCCGCCATTATATACCTTTATATTTTTCACTCCCGATTGGGCCAGTTTGTAGGCAGCGAAATACGAGCTGCCGCAGTCAATTCCCTCACAATAAACCACAATGTTGGATGAGGACATAATCGCCGCAAAATTCGGGCGAGAAATTGAGGCAAGATCTCCTTGGGGGATGCTTATCGCGCCCGCGATGTGCCCCCAGTTAAAACTTGTTTTCTTGCGAGCATCGAGAAGGATGCCTCGGCCCTGTGTGCAGCGGATGACGTCGACCATGGAGGCCGACGCGACCTCCTGCCTGGCATTCGCGCCGCCCACAAATCGATCGCACACCAATCCCAGAAAAAAGCCGCTTGAAAACGCAAGCAGTGCCGCGAGAATTAAATGTCCCTTGCCTTTCAAACCAGAAGGGCTGCCCCACTGAAACAGCGGAGCAGCCCATCGTTAATTAGCCGCCCACGTGACTGCACACATAAGAAGCATATGCGGCGACTGAGGCAGCATAGGCCAGAGCGATGGTGCAAGCAAGAGGCTCGGCCGGCTCTGGCGTTGCGCAGGCAACCGCAGCAGCCTGGGCCGCCGGAACTTCGGCGGCTATGGCCGCAGCGCAGTCAGCCGCGGTGTAAGCTTTTGACGTGTTGGCAAATGTCAGCACGACAAGCGCCATAATAACTACTATCAGTTTTCTCATTGCAGTCTCCCTTTCTATGTTTGGTTTATGTTTGTTAGTAAGACCCTGACGGGCAATTCTATTAACTAGTTATTAGTAAGTCAACAGAAAAATGTAATATGCGTCTTAGAAGTTATATCTTATAAAATATATGGGCGTTGCAGTGGTGAGCGCGATGCCGATGCCGTTATCCGTTGTGCCACGCGCCGACACCAAATCTGCTTTAGGATGTAAAAGCCGGAGGCGATCCCATAAGTGCTGCCAATATGTTGCCCGAATATGTTTGTTATCTCCCGCCGTTTCTCAAAGAGAGGCAGACCATTAAGCCTGCGGACCCCAAAATGATGCAAGAAGTAACGGGGACAATCGTGCTCTTGCCGATTAAAATCAGGTTGAGCAGCAAGGCGATTGCGCAGGAAGCATAGAACCCAACCTGAATCGAATTGTGCAATCGCGCGAATGCCGCCTTGGGGCTTGGCTGCCGCAAAAGCCATCGCCGAAAAATATAAAACAGGCAAACGAATAACGCGATCAGGCAAAGATTTAGGTACATCAAGATCATATTCCTCTTAATTTTAGAGCCATTTCTTGAGTTTGGGTAATCCTTGAGAACGATGTGCTTTAATCAGCCCAGCGTTGAAGTTGCGTGGTCCCGTCGTTTCCTGCCCATAAACTTGAGTGCCCATATTTCTCTATAAGTTTTAGAGAATCTTCACGGCCATTCAAAGTCAAAACGGCAATCTTTTGCGGACAATGCCAATCATTTGCGGTCAAGTGACCTTGGCGACGGCTTGTTGCTGGCCCATGAGGATGGGCACACTCCCGTTATGCTCTTATACTGCCTGGCAAAGTTATGCGGCAAGCTGTAACCTAAGCTGGCGGACGTTTCTTTGATTGACGCGCCGTGGGCCAAAAGCTTAACGGCCTGTTTCTGTCGCTGTTTGGCCATCCACGTTTTGGTGCTGCTGCCCATTCGCCTCACAAAATACCTGTGCAACGTCCGAGTCGAAACGCCGCAGCGCTTGGCCAGATCCGAAATAGACCAGTTCACGTTAGCGGCCAGAGTTTCCCAATCATCAATTTGCTGCAACTGCTTGTTCACGATAACCCTTTCCCTGAAGATGCTTCAAATGCTTCGTGACAAACTCCCTTGAATGTTTTGAAAATTCAATTTGATTCGATTGTTAAATGTGCCAAAAAGATTGCGAAAGTTGACACTTGCCGCCAAAGCTGTTGACTTATCGTTGGCGCGCGTTTAACGTCGTTTTGTTCCGAATGGCAATTCTACTAGGGTTACCTGTGATTAATACAATCGATCTAAAGGGCCGGTTTACTTTTATAGTAGCAGTAGTCTTTTTTTTGATGGGCCAGATGGGCTTTTCGGAAACTAGTTCTGCCCCCGTTGCTTTTGTCTGTTTAAAAGCGCCTGATCCGATGCTGTCCTTCCTGACTGCCCGCCAGTGTTTGTATCTATTGTCCGCCTTGCAGTTACTGCTTTCGGCTTTTTTGCTCGTTGGTGGCCCTGAGTACATCAACTTAAAGATAATTCTAATTTCTTGGCTTGGAACTTCTCTCCTGGTTTATCACGTAGGCCTATTCTCGGCTAGCCGGCCGGATTTGCTTTGCAGCCTCGATGGCCTGACAAACAATTGGGCTCTTCGCCCAGGCCTTGAATGGGCCGCTTTCATGACGGTTACCATAGTCGCAACGCTCGGCAGTTATGTTTTTTTAATATTGTGGTGGCGTCGCTGCAGTTCTGTCAATCGCCACCCGACTGGTTAATGGGTAACTTATAACTTTGTGGCTATCAAGTTCAACTGCTCGACCCCTGAGTGCGGTCAACGGCTCGCTGTGGAGGATTCACTTGCGGGCACAACCGTATGCTGCCCGGCTTGCAAAAAAGCAATAAAGGTGCCTTCATCGAGCGGCATCAAGTTCGCATGCGCCGGTTGCGGGCAAAATGTCGTTGTGGAAGCTTACGAAGCAGGGCGCTTTGTGAAATGCCCCTCTTGTCAAAAGTTATTGCAGATACCGGGCGCATCCGCAAAGTCACCGTTTAAAGGTCCCCCGGCTGAGAAGAAAGTACAGGAATTCACAGCCGGGCACTACGTCGTAAAGAGACGCCGCTATTTTCCCGGTTGGCTTACGCGGCTTTCTTTGGGCTGGGGGATTGGTGCGCTTACTGCGCTCGCGCTCCACCTCATTTCATCGTTTTTAGTCCATCGCGATCTGCAAACGTTAGCTAAGCAAATTTATTTTCACGATATCCAATATGCCCCGCTCCCAAAGAAGGACGCGAAGTATGTGTTTTATGCGCAGACACTTTGGGATCGCATAGACATATACCGTCTTAACAAGGAAACACTCGAAGCCAAGTTGGTAGACAGAATCAACGGCAGACTGGGGCCTCGCGACTTTTTCTGGATCGGCTGGTCTCCAGACGAAAAAAACATCGCCTATTCGGTGAAGGATGCCGACAGGCATGCCGCATTGGTGGTTCTGCACGACCGATTCGCAGATGTCGTGAAAACCTCGTATAACGTCAGCTCACTGGGTCAGGTCGAACAAGGGGTTTGGGTCAATTCCGGTTCTATGGTCCTTTTCGGATTTTCGGAAGTGCACGCTGTTTTCAATATTGAGGCTAACGAAAAATGGGGCGCCCTCGGGCGCAAGGGATTGGTCGAATTGCCAGCCTTGGCCGGAAGCAAGCTGCATTGGCTTGCCGCAGATTCCGATCATTCCTTTGTCGCCGTAGGCAGCAGGAGCCCCATCATGTTTGACCTCGAGGAGGGAAAGGCCGTGCCCCTTTCCTCCGCAATACACGGGAACATAGCGGGAATCGCGTACGATCCCAATAATTCGAATTACCTCTTCTCGATGGAAGAAACAAACCGCAGGGATTATCACGCGTATGAATTTGGGCCTCGCGGAGACAAAAGAGCTTCCCTTACCAGGATGACAAGTGAGTTTGCGACCAACGCAACGTGGATACAGCAAGGTGGCGGAATAGCGTATCAGGGATCAAATTCGCTAGTCATACGAACATCAGACCCATCGTTCAGGACCAACTTGTTCGTCAATGGGGTAGTGAGGAACTACCGGATCGGGCCGGACGGTAATGAAATTTATGCGGTGGCCGCAGACCAGTATAAGTTAACAGGCCTTTGGGAGTATGATATCGCCCACCGATCAAAGGCAAATATCACCCCAATCGCCAACGGCAATTTTAAATTCGTTGAGCCGATAAGGACCGAGACGACCAATGAATACGGCGAACGAATTAACTTCTACTACGTGCCCCCGGCGTCGTTGGATTCATCGAAAAAATACCCTGTGGTGCTGGATCAAAACCTGGCAAACAGATACGAACAAGGCGTGCAATTCTTGGTCAATTCCGGAATCTTCTACGTGTCTGCAAGCGACTTCGGAATAACGGACTGGGAGGCCGCGCCATTGTTTGAGAATACGATGGCCGTGTATCGTGCGCTGTCCAAGATTCCAAACATCGACACGAACCGCATCTATATTTCGGGCACCAGCAAAAGCACAATTGTGGCCTGCGAGCTCGTTGACGCGCATCCGGAGATGTGGCGGGGCGCCCTTTTGTTCTCGCCGTCCAGTTTGCCCCGCCTGCCCGCGAGTGGCAGCAAATTCCCCAGCGTTTTCATCTCGATCGGCGACCAGGATGTGACCGGATTCAGGGATAAGAGCGAAAAATATGCGCTCGATGCCGCCGGAAGCTTCCTGCCGACGCGGCTAAACTATCAGCATGCTCCACACATATTCCCGACGCCGGAGCTAATGCTGTCCCATATCGCGGCGGTGAAATTCATTTTGACGGGCTATTAGCAACCATAGATGGGAATCATCACCTGCTTAACACATATGAAAAAATTGAAACACAATGCGTGCTATCCTCAGGCATTCACACTGTTGGAACTGCTGGTGACTATATCGATAATCGCAATTCTGGCGGCCCTGCTTTTGCCGGTACTTGGCAAAGCCAAAGGGAGGGCCCAAGGGGCCGTGTGCATGAGCAACATGAAGCAGTTGAGCATCGGGTGGACAATTTATTCGAGCGACAACCACGAAAACCTCATGCTGAACGGATCCGGACACTCTTGGGTGACGAACGCATATTTGACTTGGGGCCCCGAGTCAATCAACACCAACAAGGGTGCCCTTGTAAATTCGACTTTATCCGCCATGGGAGCTTACGTTTCCGTGGCGGCTGTCTATAAATGCCCAGGGGATAACTTTCAAAGCGCTGCGAACCCAGGTCCCCGGGTGCGCAGCGTCTCCATGAACGGCGCTCTGAACAACAAACCTCAATTCATAAACGAGACCGGCAAGAAATATTTCAAGGCCAAAAAGACCTTGGACCTGGGAACGCCAGGTCCCGCCAATATTTTCGTTTTCTTGGACGAGCACGCCGACAGCATTGATGACGGCGTATTCATGGTCAATCCCGGCTATGTCCCTGAGCAAGAGCAGTGGCGCAATTTGCCGGCAAGCTACCACAGCGGCTGCGGCAGCTTCTCATTCGCGGACGGGCATGGGGAAATCCACAGATGGCTTGAAAGAGGCGGCGCCAACTCTACAGTCTATCCCGTAACCATGACGGGATTGCCAAATAAGCAGCCTTGGAACACAAGCGGGACTGGCTTCACCAGTCGCGATTACGAGTGGCTGGTTGAAAGAATGCCGTATCATGCGGAATGAAATGACAACTGATAGGTTTGCGGCTCAATTATTTCAGCCTTGCGCGAGCGCTAACTGCGGGCGTAAAATAAAGCTCTGTCCGGTAAAATCAACATGAGGGTGGCTCGATGATGGAAATTGCCTTGCAAATGCTCATTCCTCGGAGAAATTCGGAGATTGCTCTCCATAATGAAGATTGGGGTGGATGCCTCCAAGAAAGTCCTCACTGTCTACAATACGCACTTATGCTTTTGTTTTGGATAGTCATTCACAACTTCATCTTACTGTCATGGGATACCACTCACCCACGGTTCCGGACGTGCTCGGGCAGAAACGAAGTACTTGGTGCAATAGTCCACAAATTAAGATACAATATCAAAAGTCATTAGTTGTTTCCCCTTCGGCTGCGTAACAAAATTGCGCCTCTCATGGGGGTTATAACAGATTAACCTAGCGTTATACTTCCCAGTCGCGTGCAAGTTGCGGCGCAAATTGAATATGAAAAATACCAAACTGGTTGTCACTGACGATGATCTGCTGGAGATCGCTAGACAAATTACGGAAGGCTATACAAGCGGAATTGTCGATGCGGACGGGACGAGGATCTCGTGGAGTGTGGCGATTAATAAATTCTCTCACTAGTCGTCAGCCGTCAGCGCAGCCGCCACCATCTGCCGTCCGCTGAAAAATTGACTGGGAAAGCGATGAATTCGCTATAGTAGTGGAGTGCACTTTGTATGTGCTGCTGCGAAGAACAACACTGTCAGGCTATCGCTTCCGCGATGCCTGCGAATTTAAAATCAACCTGCACGCAGGTGGCTTTCAATAACACCCCCATTGTTCTGCCATTGCTCGGGCGATTCCCTGAAAGGTTCGGCTTCGTTCCCTTGCGCGACTTGGGCCGGGGGATAGGTAGTGCACGCGCTCCCGCTGGCTTTTCGGCAGTCTCATCATTTGTCTGCTGACATCCTTTGTGGGCCTTAATGGCTGCAAGCCATGGAGCCAAAGCCAGGTCTCCTTCTGCTCCATGTGCCCGAACTGGTACGGCTGGATGGCCTGCGACCTCTTGCCGATCTTGGCCCCCAGAACGTTCATCGGATTTTCCAGGGCGACCTGCGGGCTGACTTTTCTCGCCAGGTTCCACAGGCCTGCAGTTCACCGCAGCGACTTCATGCGCTCGCGGTGCCTCGGCATCCCGCGACCGTACGTCGCGTTGCCGGAGAGGGCGATCGCGGTGCACGGCGGGTGCAGGATGACCATGTCCCAGAATCCGGCCGGCGAGCGCTTCAGGACTCTGACGATGTCCTCCCGCAGGTGGAATGGCGAGTTGTCCTCGGCCGGGAGCAGGTCGCAGCTCCAGGCGTCGTGGCCCCTGGCCCGCATGGCGCGGCGGACGACGCCGCTGAACTCGCATCCGACGAGTATCCTTTTTCTGTTGGGTGAAGTCATTTTCTGTTGAGGTGAATTGGTAAAGCTGGAGCCAGTCGCCGTTTGAGGCAGGGAAGTCCGGCTGCGGAGAGGGAATGAAAACTCCGGCCGATCGAATCGGCCGGAGCGCGGTTCACGGGTAGAAGTAGCCCAGCTCCCGCAGGGAGCTGTGCCTCGGCCGGCCGACGATGACGTGGTCCACCACCTCGATCTTGAGGATCTGCCCCGCCCGGATCAGGTCGCGCGTCACCTTGATGTCGGCCTCCGACGGCTGGGGCTCCCCGCTCGGATGGTTGTGGACCATCACGAGCGCCGAGGCGCTGCCCACGATTGCCGCCCGGAACACCTCTCGCGGATGGACCAGCACCGTGTCCATCAGGCCCACGCTGACGAAGTGATGGCCCTTGACCCGCCTGCGGGTGTTCAGGAGCAGGACCACGAAGCACTCGCACTCCGGGTTGAAGTGGGGGTGCGACGCAATGTGCATCCGCCAATAGTCGGCGACCTGCTGGGGCTGCTCGCAGATCAGCATTTCTTCCGGGACCGGGCAATCTCTGAGGGCCACGATCTTATATTCCTTCGGATTGAAGTCAGTCATCGTCCGCCTCGCTTCCCGCGATGCCCGTCCGAGGGCACATATCTGGCGTTTTTATGGACTCTATTGGTGCGTCCATTTTGAGCCGGACGCTTTGATGAATATCCATGGCGAATCTCCTTTCTGGTTTTGGTTGGGGTTCTTGTTAGTCCGCCTTAAAGCGTATGACGCGGCTCGGTCTGGCCGTAGACGGTGGAACTTGCCGCCAACGGCAAGGGTAAAAAAAGCCCCTCTCGGATCGAGAGGGGCTGTGAGTCAGAGGGCCAACTCCTGCTGCCCGAGCGCGACCTTGATCCGGTCGGCTTCGGCGGCCTTTGGCGGCTGGCCTTGCTCGGCTGCCTCCGGCGATTGAGCTCTCAACGCCAAGGGGAGCCAAGGGGCGATCCAGTGGATGTTCGACCATGCCGCCCAATACTCGTTGGACAGCGCGTTGCCGTGGAGAATGCGGGTGGGAATGCCCCAGAGCGTCGTGTTGATGAATGCCATGTCGCAGGCCGTCCGGCTGATGTCGATCGCCGTGACCCGCAGACGTCGCCGGACTTCCGGCGGGCACGCCTCGCCGATGGACAGGATCATCGCGCCGGCGCCGCACGCCGGTTCACACACGGTGATAGGGCCATCGGCGGGGAACGAATCGCCCATGGTGATCCGGGCCATCAGGTCACAGACGTTCTTGGGGGTGTGGAATTCGCCGTTCCATTGCTGACCTTTGTGGGACAGTGCGAATTCCATGTAGTACCCGCCGATGAGGTCCTCGAATGGCTTGCCCTGCATCTCATTCACCAGCTCTCCCAAGGCCTCCGCGAACGCATGCAACTCCGTCCCATCCCACTTCCTTGCCTCCTCCAGATACTCAGCCTCGCGGGTCTGGGCGGCCAACGCGCACGCCGAAAGGCGGACGAAGGCGTCGAACACCCGGCGGGCGTCGTGGCGGTGGGAGAGGCTTCCGAGGATCCTGCGGAAGTCAGTCGGCCTCTGTTTCCTCACAGACGGCCTCCTTGCTCCTGATGGCGTCAATCGCCGCGTCGACGTCCCAGCTGTCGAGCCGCCAACCGGAATCTGGGAGTTCGGCCACGACGTTCCATTTGAACCTTTGGTGGAGGTTCAGGGCGTCCTCGCTCCTTTCGCAGTGGTCGGCCAATATAGCCAGGGCGAGCTGCGCCGGGCCGCTGCCGCCATAGCCCCACTCGAAACCTGTTGGGCTGTGGCTGTGCAGGTCCAGACGGGGCTTGAGCGGCTTTCCGTCCACCGTGACGACGACCGAGAGGCCGATCCGCCTTCCTTCGTATCGCTTCATTGGGCACCTCCCAGGAGATCGCGCACCTCCTCTGCAGTCAGGTGCTCGGGCTCCATGTCCGGCTTGCCGAACTCATGGACCCTCACGAAGCAGGACTTGGACATGCGGCAGGCGATGTCTTCCCGGCCCGCCTTGCCTGCCTCGTTCTCGTCCAGCATGACGACGACTTGGCTCTCCCGATCGGTGCATTGCCTGATCAGCTCCTCTTGGGCGGCGGACATGGTGCTGCCCATAAGGGCGACGACCCGGCGGTGCCCGTGCTGGTGGATCCTCATGCAGTCGAAGAAACCCTCGACGATGACGAGTTGTCCGGATTCCCTGGCCGCCCGGTCGATGTTGAACAGCTCCTGCGACTTTCGGAATCCCTGCGGCAGCTTGTACTT
>Ga0206948_1087_pt1 | contig 25436 bp, 22 predicted proteins | sample Alteio_BWOrgHeat_FD_153236 | JGI IMG/M metagenome (GOLD analysis project Ga0206948, IMG submission 153236) | Enriched cells from forest soil in Barre Woods Harvard Forest LTER site, Petersham, Massachusetts, United States -... | ecosystem: Environmental > Terrestrial > Soil > Temperate forest > O... | reverse complement strand
GGAATTTGGAGAGCCTGGCTTCGCTCGCGAAAAATCCGCGCCATCTATTTGTGCATGGCGACATTAGTGATGGCGCGCTGGTCGCACGCCTGCTTGCAGAGCATAAGCCGGACGCCATTGTTCACTTTGCCGCAGAGAGCCACGTCGACCGCTCCATCCTGGGGCCGGAAGTATTTTTGAAGACGAACGTTCTGGGGACCTTCACGCTTCTACAAGCGGCGCTCACGCACTGGCAGGCTTTGAGCGAAGAAGCGCAAAAGCGTTTCCGCTTTCTGCATGTTTCCACGGACGAGGTGTACGGCTCACTCGGCGCGAGCGATCCAGCGTTCCACGAAGAGACACCGTACCAGCCGAACAGCCCATACTCTGCGTCCAAAGCCGGCAGCGACCACCTGGTGCGCGCGTGGTTCCGTACCTATGGCCTGCCGGTGTTGACGACCAATTGCTCAAACAACTATGGTCCGTATCAATTTCCGGAGAAGTTGATCCCGCTGATGATCCACAATGCGCTGGCAGGCAGCAACCTGCCGGTCTATGGCGATGGGCTGAATGTGCGCGACTGGCTTTATGTGGAAGACCACTGCGACGCGATCATGACCGTGCTGCAACGCGGTCGCGTTGGCGAGACTTACAACGTGGGCGGGTTGAATGAGCAAACCAACCTCTCCGTGGTGAAAACACTATGCGCGCTGCTGGACAAGCTGAGGCCGGGCGGCGCGGCGCACGAGAAGCTGATCAACTTCGTCAAGGATCGTCCTGGCCATGATCGCCGCTATGCGATTGACTGCTCGAAGATCCAGAAGGAGCTGGGGTGGAAGCCGCGCGAATCCTTCGAGTCCGGACTGGAAAAGACGGTACGCTGGTACCTTGAGCATACGGAGTGGGTGCAGCATGTGACCTCCGGCACATATCGCAACTGGGTTGCGGAGAATTACAGCAACGCGGGACGTTAGCCGCAAACGCGACCGAAAGAAATGCAATGAGCTTGAATCCCCCAGACACAACGGCTGGACTTACCGGCAAAATTGAGAGCCGCGAAATGCGCATCGGCATTATCGGAATGGGGTACGTGGGTCTGCCGCTGGCGCTGCAGTTCAGCAAAGAGCGCTTCGCCATTACCGGCTTCGATATCGACACACAAAAAGTGGAGACACTGAACCGGGGAGAGTCCTACATCATTCGCATTCCCGGGGCGGAGGTTCAGGGGGCACTGAAGAACGGCTTTACCGCGACCGCGGACTACAGCCGGATATCCGAGATGGATGTGGTGATCATCTGCGTTCCCACACCTCTCAACGACTGCCGCGAACCGGACCTGAGCTTTGTGACCGGAACAGTGACTGCCATGGCGCCCTACGTGCGCGAAGGACAACTCATCATCCTGGAGAGCACCACTTATCCCGGCACCACGGAAGAAATTGTTGTTCCACTGCTGGAGCAAGGTAATCCTGCGCAGCTTCGCGTGGGGCGCGATGCTGGCAGCCGCGGCTTTTTTGTTGCGTTCTCTCCTGAGCGCGAAGACCCCGGCAACGACACAGTGGAGCGGCGCGATATTCCCAAGATTATTGGCGCGTGTGGGCCGGTAGCGCTGACGCTGGCATCGGCTGTCTACGCGACCATCTTCAATCGCACCATTCCTGTTTCCACACCGGCCACGGCCGAGATGACGAAGCTGCTGGAAAATATCTATCGCTGCGTGAACATCGCCCTAGTGAATGAGCTCAAGCAGCTCTGCATGTTGATGGGTATCGACATTTGGGAAGTGATTGAGGCCGCGAAGACGAAGCCGTTCGGGTTCCAAGCCTTCTACCCCGGCCCGGGCCTGGGCGGCCATTGCATTCCCATCGACCCCTTTTATCTTTCGTGGAGGGCAAAGCAGTTCGAGTTTCCGGTGCACTTTATCGAACTTGCCGGAGAGATCAACAGTGCGATGCCCCAATTTGTGGTTGACCATGTAAGCCAGGCGCTCGAGCAACGCGGGAAGGGCTTGCAGGAAGCGCGGGTGCTGATACTTGGCCTGTCATACAAGCGCGACATCGACGATCTGCGCGAGTCGCCATCGCTGACCGTGATCGACCTGTTGCAGAAACGCGGCGCGCATGTGGAGTACAACGATCCTTTCTTTGCTTCCGTCGGCGCGGGAAGAAAATACTCGTTGAACATGACGAGCACGCCACTCGAGAAGATTGCGGAGTTCGATTGCGTGGTAATCGTGACGGACCATTCGCAGTATGACTATCCCAGCATCGTTAAGCAGGCCCAGCTTGTGGTGGATACGCGCAATGCAACGAAGGGCATTACCGCGGACAATCTCGTGCGCTGCTGATGGGGTTGTGCCTGTGGTTCCCAAAGCCATGGCGCTTTGAAAAATCCACTAGAATTGTGGCGGAGTTCTTCCGATGAAAGTTCCGCTTCTCGATCTGAAAGCACAGTACGCAACGATTAAGAACGACGTTCTTGCGGCGGTGAACGATGTCCTCGACTCGCAGGTGTGCATCCTGGGGCCGAAGGTCGTTGAACTGGAGCAGCAGGTCGCCGCCCTGTCGCATTGCAAATTTGGAATCGGTGTTTCCAGCGGAACCGATGCACTGCTGGCCGCGCTAATGGCGCTTGAGATTGGCGCAGGCGACGAAGTCATCACGACTCCATTCACCTTTTTCGCGACCGCGGGTTCCATTGCTCGCGCCGGTGCTACGCCTGTGTTTGTCGACATCGACCCGCGCACCTACAACATCGATCCCTCGAAAATTGAAGCTGCGATCTCCGGCAAGACCAAAGCAATCATACCGGTGCATCTCTACGGGCAGATGTGCGACATGGACCCGATCATGGAGATTGCGCGCAGGCACAAGCTGCCGGTGATTGAGGATGCTGCGCAATCCATCTCCGCCACCTACAAGGGCCGCTTGTCGGGAAGCATTGGGGATATTGGCTGCTTCAGCTTCTTCCCTACCAAGAACCTGGGCGGCGCAGGCGATGGCGGCGCGATGGTGACCAACGATGAGCGGCTGCATGAGCTGCTGATGATGATGCGCGCGCACGGATCGAAGGTGAAGTACTTCCACAAATACGTGGGAGGAAATTTCAGGCTGGATGCTCTGCAGGCGGCGATCCTGCTGGTAAAACTTCCACATCTTGCAAGCTGGTCTGTGGCGCGACGCCGCAACGCTGCTTTTTACGACAAGGCATTTGCAGGCAGCCGCGTGCAGACGCCTTGGGTGAGCCCGGGTTGCGTGAGCATTTACAACCAGTACATAATCCGCGTGCCCAACCGCGATACGATGATTCAAGAGCTGAAGAAGCAGGACATCGGCACGGAGATTTATTACCCGCTCGCCATGCATCAGCAGGAGTGCTTTGCGGGCAAGTGCCGCATCTCCGGAAGCCTTATCGAGTCCGAGAAGGCAGTCGCAAGCGTTCTGGCTCTGCCTATCTATCCTGAGCTCACGCACGAGCAACTGGACTACGTTGCCAAAGCCGTGCTGAATTTTGTCGAGTAGAGCAGAGCCTGCACAGAAAATTCCTGCTCGTCCCCCAGAACATGACGCGGGGAAACCCGATAGGGACAGATTCGGTTTTTATATGAGGGAGTTGGTGTATTTACTGTAAATTTGCCGGAATTCCAGGCTATTAGCGATAGGGCTAGTTTAAGCTAAACGGATAGAAAAACTGGACCAAAGGTATGCAATTGAGCGCTGCCAGGGGCCGCATCAACCTAGGCAACTCAAACACAAAATTGAGCGACGAATATATCGTACACAATAATGAAAACCAAGGCGGTTTGAGCGCAACGAATTCATCCGATTGGGGTAAACTACTATCAGAACAGTAAACCACACGTTCGGCATCAAACCCGGCTGCGGTTATAACAGAACTGCCAGTGTAATGTGGCACGGCCATCGGGCCCAACGACCGGCTTGAAGTGAGACCTATGAGAAGTTCTATTGACTCTTCGATCAACACTCCGACTCCTCTGTATATGCAGAAAGGGGAAAGAGGTATTCAAATCGAGGAGAGCTCCAGTCAAGTTGGTCCGTGGCCAAATTCAGTTGGCAAACGCCTATTCGACATTCTTCTGGCAGGATCAGCACTGATCATCAGCGCGCCTCTGCTTCTGTTTATCGCACTCTTCATCAGGCTGACATCACGAGGACCAATTCTCTTCTCGCAAATGAGAGTAGGCAAAAATCATATTGCGTTCCCGATCTACAAGTTCAGAACGATGCGAGTGGGTCAGCCGAACGGACCGCTTGTGACCAGCAGGAACGATAGCCGCATCACCTTTGCGGGCAAAGTGCTGCGCCGCTTCAAGCTGGATGAACTGCCGCAGCTTTACAACGTGCTGCGCGGTGATATGAGCCTGGTTGGACCTCGCCCCAAAGTGGTGGGACATGAGCATAATGAGTTGCGCTGTAAACCCGGCCTGACCGGCGCAGCAACGCTAATTTTCGCGCATGAAGATCGTTTGCTGGCCCAGATTCCCGATGAAGAGGTGGAACTGTTCATCGTTGAAGTGCTGCACAGGATCAAAGCTCAGGTGGACAACGAGTATGAGGTGGATAGTACTTTCCTCACTGATCTGAAGATCCTGATACGGACTCCGATTCACATCTCCGGCCTACGGCGTCCCACTACTCTGCAGGACCTGCCCGGCAATGTGACTGCGAAGCGCGGTCCTACTGTTGTTGCGCCGAAAAAGGGCTCTGATGCCGAACCAGTCTTCTTCCAGCGCTTTCCTCCGATGGAGCAATCCATCGCCGCGGAACGCTCCAACACCGGCACCTACTAAGTAAAAGCAATCCCTTATTTACCTGCATCCTTTGGATGCCCCGAACTCTTGCATCCGAGTTTGAATTAGCAGGTCCAGCGACCCGTTCACTCAGCTCGATCTTGTCCTGTGCTCGTACCGCATGCCGGTTCAAATTGAACTTTTAGGAAATCGGATAGATCCTTGCGCACTTTTTCGCGATCTAATTCAGAGGTGAAGAATAGCTTGCAGTTCTCCGACATTTCTTGCAATTTTGCGAGGTTAGCGACGGTCAGGCACGATGCAAGACTCGCCTTGTTCCCGCCTTCATAGTTTAAGCCGATGTTGTGTTGCAGCACGAGATCTTCCAGATCGCCTCGCATCGAGTTCAGGATGGGTAGCCCCGCTGAAAGATATGTAGACGCTTTCGTGGAGAACGAGGCAGTCGTATTCACAAAACCATTAAAGCCCAGGTGGCATCGGCAAAGAATATTTGCGAGTTGGGCAGGATCATAGATGGATCCGAAATACTGGTATGGCAACTGCCGTCTATCCAGTTCTCCCAATAACCAGTCGCGCCGATCTCCATCCCCAACGAGAAAGATCTGTATGGAACCGGGCTGCATATCCGACATTACATCCAGCAGAGTTTTGAAATCGTATAGACGACCGAGGTTTCCGCAATACGCCACTGTGAGGACAGTTTCTTTGGCAATGATTACGTGCAGATTCACTTCGCCCAAATAGAAACGTCTGGATATGCAGTCGTGTCGAGTATACTTTCGGGTTTCCTCATAAAAACTATCCGAGACTGCCATCATGACGCCTGCCTGCCGGCCACATCGTTAAATAGGTAACGCCAGATCTTGCACAGCGGTTTTAGCCACTTCTTATGTGCCTGCGAGAACGGCAGCACATCAGGACAAATATCCGTTATGTCGACAATCTTGAGACGATTGCCGGCAAATCGAAATGCTATCCATGCAAGAGCATTGAACGGCATGGTTGCATATACGACATCAAAAATCTTTTGCCGCCGAAGAAAATAGAAACCGCCCGACAAGGAAAAAATGGGGTGTGAGAATAATCTTGTGATCCCCACATTGCTTCGGTAAGGAATGGTCTTGAGATAAGTGATCTTTTGGATCGACTCAAACTGCACCCGAGGTTCGCCCGTTTGTCCAGTGGTCAAAATCGGTTGTGACCACTTCCACTTCAGCAAATTGTGAAAGCACAGAAGCAACGGTGAGAGGACGGTTGGCATTCATGTTGGTGCTGAAGACTGGCGCCAGCACAATGACTCTCTTTTGCCCATCGGGGTTACAACTTTTCATCTCCATGAGTTTACAAGTTTTTGCGGACTGGCACTGACCCATTGGAGCGGTTCTCAGTCCGCAGCCTGCTAGTTGAGAGCGCCAGAGCATGCCATCTACAGCCGCCAGTCATTGCAATTTCCCTAATCCTTACAGCTAGGCGGCAGATTTGATCGACGCGTCAACAATGTAAACTGAGAGTGTCGACTATCGCAATCACAGAGCCCAGGCACGCCTGTGCGTTCTTGTTTGCCCCATGCATTGAGGAGGATTTTGTGCCGTTTGAAATTGTCAGTAAGCACTTTGAAGGAGACGTTGTTGTGATCCTTCCGAAGATATTGGGAGACGAACGCGGGTTCTTCATGGAGACTTATCGGGCAGATAACTTCCGGGATTTGGGCCTGCCCACGGAATGGGTGCAGGATAACCATTCATGCTCGGCCAAGGGCGTGCTGCGCGGCCTGCACTTCCAGTGGGAGCCACAGATGTCCAAGCTCATGCGGGTAACGAATGGTACCGCGTTTTTAGTCGCCGTCGATATTCGCAAGGGTTCGCCAACGCTCGGCCAGTGGTTCGGAACTGAGGTCTCTGCCGAGAACAAGAAGCAGGTATACGCGCCTTATGGATTTGCCCGCGGGTTTTGCGCGCTTTCTGATGGCTGCGAGGTCCAGTACAAGGTTACCGGACTTTATAATTCAAAGGCAGAGTCGGGTATTTATTACGCTGACTCGGCGATTGGAATTGACTGGCCACTCAAGGACGTTCAGGTTTCCGAGAAAGATGGGAAAGCGCAAACGTTGGCGCAGTGGCTGGACTCGCCGCTTTCAGAAAACATAAAATATTAGACATACCGGCCGGTGCCGAATCTGAGAGATAACTCAGTGCGAACTTTAGTGGCTGGCGGTGCAGGATATGTAGGCAGTCTCTGATTCCAAAGTTGCTGGAGCGCGGGCAATCGGTTGATGTCGTCGATCTGTTCTGGTTTGGCAATCAGCTGGATAAGCGCGTCGGCATTCTGCACAAGGATATTTTCGATTTGACGATCGAGGATCTGCGTGAATGCGACAACGTGCTTTTCCTTGCGGGTCTTTCCAACGATCCCATGGAGGATTTCTCGCCAAGCAAAAACTTCGTGTTTAACGCCGCATCTCCGTGAAGCGTTTTGTCTACGCTAAGCTCATGCTCGGCTTATCGCTACACGAAAAATGAACTCTTTGATGAGCAGTGTCCCGTAAGCTCCACCTACCCATATGGCATTTCGAAGTTGCAAGGTGAGCATGCAGTGCTGCAGTTGAGCGATGACACCTTCTCCGTAATTGCTCTACGCAAAGGCACCGTTTCTGGATACAGCCCTCGCATGCGTTATGATGTGCGCAATTACAAGGTTTCGATCGAACAAGCAAAAAACACGTTGAGCTTTCACCCCCAGGACAACGTGGCGAGTATTGTTCGTCATCTCATCGCGAACCCGAACAAGTGCCGTGACTTTGACAACCCTGCGTATTACAACATACGCATATTCAAGGAACATGAAGCAGGCGAAACGGCGCAGAGGGGTGAGCTTGTTGGCATGAAGGAAGGAAGCCACTCGTAAAAGTCGCGGTGATCGGTGCGAACAGACAACTAGGCAGCAACATTTGTGCGGCATTCGTTGCGAATGGCGATTCAGTGACACCGCTCACACATGCTGAGATCGAAATCGCTTCTGCGGGATTGGTCAACGCAGTACTTGATGAGGTTACACTCGATCTCGTGATTAATGCCGCGGCGATGCATCATGTGGAAGTATGCCGCCGGCGAGTACTACCGCTCTTTCAACAAGAGCGCCTTCACCAGAGCTTTGCAAAAACTGCTTCCGGAATTAACGAATGAGGACTTGATTCCCGGGGGATCGGGTGTGCGAGCGCAGGCGGTGGATAAGCAGGGCAAGCTTCTGGATGATTTCTACTTTGTCGATACACCCGGCATGCTTCATGTCTGCAACGTGCCGTCGCCTGCCGCGACCGCTTCGATTGTGATTGGCTGCGAGATTGTATGCAGAGTAGAAGCCCGCCAGGCCTAGGGACGAATTTAAGCCGGCCTGGGCAGGCAGCGAAATTTGTCTACCAAGTTTTCCATGGAGCATTCCCGCTTGCCCACAAGGCTTCGAGGTGCTGCTTATCACGTAGCGTGTCCATAGCCTGCCAGAAGCCGTGGTGCAAAAAGGCGTGGACCTGCCCCTGGACGACCAGTTTTTCCATTGGCTCGCACTCAAACATCTGTGCGTCGTCCGTCACAGCAGCAATCGCGCTGGGTGAAAGCACGAAGAAGCCGCCATTGATCCAGCCGCCTTCATCTCTGGGCTTTTCCTGGAAGCTGTAAATTTGCGTATCTTTGAGGCCAAGAGCACCGAAGCGCGCGACGGGCTGCACACTGGTCAGCGTTACAGCTTTGCCATGCTTTTTATGGAAGGCAATGGATTCGGCGATGTTGACGTCGGCTACGCCGTCGCCGTAGGTCATGCAAAAGGCGTCTTCACCCTCGACATACTTCGCAACGCGGCGTAGGCGGCCACCTGTGCCGGTATTGTCACCTGTGTCCACCAGCGTCACCTTCCATGGCTCAGCCTCAGAATTATGAACGACCATCTTATTGGTGTGCATATCAAAGGTGACGTCAGAGGTATGCAGGAAGTAGTTTGCGAAGAATTCCTTGATGATATAGCCCTTATATCCGCAACAGATGATGAAGTCGTTGATGCCGTGTTGCGAATAAATCTTGAGGATGTGCCAGAGGATGGGACGCCCGGCAATTTCAACCATTGGCTTCGGGCGCAGCGTCGTCTCCTCAGAAATGCGTGTTCCCAGGCCGCCGGCAAGGATCACTGCTTTCATGGCTTCTCCTTCATTTTGCTTGCACACCATTCTATCCGAGCACACGCGGGCTGCATTTGCGGGATTGGTACAATCAAGGCCGTGACGGGAAAGACCCTTTCGGCAGCAGATCTGGCCCATACCGCGAGCTGCGCCGGGGAATCTTTTCGGGCGCTTTCGAACAGTCATCTCTTTCTGACCGGAGGCACAGGCTTCTTCGGCCGCTGGCTGCTCGAATCGCTTTTGCATGCGAACCGCGAACTGGGCCTGAAGGTGAGGGTAACTGTTCTTACGCGCTCACCGGAAAGATTTCAGCTGGCAGCTCCACACATTGCTGGAGACCATGCAATCAATTTGCAGGCTGGCGATGTTCGCAGCTTTCAATTTCCAGCAGGACAATACACGCACATTGTTCATGCCGCTGCTGATTCGGTGATAGCAGCCGACAAAGCGTCTGGGAGCGAGCTTGTTGAAAGCATCGTCGAGGGCACACGCCGAGTGCTGCAATTCGCGCAGATGAATGGTGTCCAGCGGCTGCTGTACGTTTCATCGGGTGCAGTCTATGGACGTGCGGTTACGGTGCCTTTTATTCCCGAGACTTATACCACCTGCCCTGATCCGGTGCACGTACACCCTTATGACGAAGCCAAGCGCATGGCCGAACAGATGTGCTTGGAATCTGGGCAGAACACACTGCTGCAGCCAGTGATCGCCCGTTGCTTCGCATTCGTCGGCCCGCACCTTCCGCTCGACCAGCATTTTGCGATTGGGAACTTCCTCCGCGATGCCATGGAGGGCAGCTCTATCGAAATACACGGTGACGGCACACCGCGCCGGTCGTGGCTCTACATGGCCGATCTCGCAGTATGGCTCTGGACACTGTTAGCGAAGGGACACGGTGGGCGTGCTTACAATGTTGGCTCAGATGACGCCTACTCCATCGCGATTGCAGCCAGGCTTGTTGCACAAACCCTACGCCCCGATGGCAACGGAGGCACCACACTGCCGGTGCATATCCACGGTATCGCCGATGCAAACGCGCCGGTCAACAGCTATGTGCCTTCTATCGAGCGAGCGCGGCAGGAACTGAGACTAACAGTCAGGGTGCCGCTTGCTGAAGCACTATTACGAACGGCTGCCTGGCACGGGTTTCCCGCACACACAGGTCGGTTATGATGGGGGCACCCGAGGATCCCAAAGTGAGACCGAAGCGCATTTCGATCGTCACCCATGCCTACAACGAGGAAGGAAACATTGAAGCGCTGTACCTCGCTGTGCATGCCATCATGCAGAACTACCCGCAGTATCTTTACGAACACATCTTTATTGACAACCACTCCACGGATTCCACCGTAGCCATTCTCAAGCAAATCGCGGAGAAGGACCGGCGCGTGAAGATCATCGTGAATGCACGCAACTTCGGGCACATCCGCTCCCCGATCCATGCTCTTTTCCAGGCTACGGGCGATTGCGTGATCGGCCTGGCATCTGACTTTCAGGAGCCGCCTGCCCTGATTCCAGAGATGATCGCGGCGTGGGAAGAAGGCTATCTGATGGTTCTGTGTGTTAAGCGCTCGTCCGAGGAACCGGGACTGATGTATTGGCTGCGCAAGCAGTATTACCGCATGGTCGAGCGTCTCAGCTCTGTCGAAACTATCCAGAACTTCACGGGCTTCGGTCTTTATGATCGCCGGGTAGTCGATATTGTGCGCAGCTTCAACGATCCCTATCCTTACTTCCGCGGCATCATTGCAGAGATCAGCCTGCCGAAAAAGCTGCTCTATTTCGATCAGCCTGTTCGCAAGCGCGGAATCACAAAGAACAATTGGTACATTCTTTACGATATTGCTCTGCTCGGCATCGTCAGCACCTCCAAGGTGCCGCTGCGATTTGCAACCATCTCAGGTTTTATCGGCGCGGCCTTATCCTTTGCAGTCGGCTTTATCTACCTGCTGCTGAAAATTATCTTCTGGCAGCGGTTCACGGTAGGCGTGGCTCCTATGCTCATTGGCATGTTCTTTATGTTCTCAGTAGAATGTGTTTTTCTTGGATTGATCGGTGAATATGTCGGTGCGATCTATACCCGGGTGCAACAGCGCCCCTATGCGATTGAACAGGAGCGTATCAACTTCCAATATGGTTTTGAAGAAACCGAGCAGACACGCCCGCTCTCAGAAACTCCGGGAACGGGTGCTTATTTAGCCTGAGTGAAATGAATCTCGCCAGCAACCTCCAACCTGCTCTGGCTACTTCAGTACTTCGACGGCGGCCGCTGCGACACCGAATCCTTGCAGAATGCTGGCAACATTGACCAGATTTCTCATGATGTCGGAGTTCTTAACTATCGGTGGAACGATGATTGTGTCTCCCGGAAAGATGGGCTGATTATCAAAATTCGACCCGGAAAAGAATGAGCTTTGCCCTTTATTGGTGTATTGATAACTCACCACTGATCCATCGGCACGCAGAATATACGAGCGCTTGCGGTCGGCATTTCTGTCAGGGCCGCCAGAGAGGTGCAGGTAGTACCGCGTTCTTCGGCCGTTTTGATAGATGAACGCATTGGCATTAAACACCTGCCCCTGAACATTCACGGTAGCTGGAGCTCTAGGTATTACAAATCGATCGCCATCTTCAAGCGCGATATCAGGCAGCGCATCAACCCCCCTGCTATTAGGGCCGAGCTGTAGAACGATCCGGCCGGTCGGCTGGGCTGTGCGAAGTCTCGCTACAACCGCGCGTGCGGTGTTGGCTGATGCGTTCGCAGCCGCAGCGTCTGCGGGAGTGAGAGCGGCAGAAGCCGCAGCTGACGTGGTCGCCGTGATTTGCCCCTCCAACTCATCGGCGTACTCTTGCAACCGCTGCTGCTGGAGTCGGCGAACCGTCGCACGGGTAAACTCCGAGGCATAAAGATAGGCATCGGGCGAAAGTCCGCCTACGCGTGCAACCAGCTGGCGCAGCGTCTCACCCGGCAGAACACCGTATACGCCCGCTGCGACAAACTCGCCCTCCAACTTTACAAACTTCGTCTGTTGCGCGCTTGCAACTCGAATATCCGCCTGCGAAAAGATAGTTACAACATCCCCTGAGACCAGTTCAAGGTTCTGCGATGGGTCCTTGTCAATCACGGCCTTGCCCAGGTTGAAAGGCACCAGCGTCGACGTCAGAGTAGTCGCATCCTGACGCTCGATCACCGCATACCCCCAGTCAATATCAGGAGCGTTCAGGATCACATCGGTATTCGCTTTAAAATTGTTGTTAGAACTCGTGATGGCAGCAGCAGCCGAATTCGCTACTCCGGTTCCGTGCGTGGGTACGGCATCCCCCGGGACAGTCGATTGAACCTCCAGAGAACCCTGGCGCTTTTCGCCTGTGTAGTCCGTCCTAGCTTGGCCGAGTTGCTCCAGCTTTTGGTAATAATCTCTGGTGATCAGGGCATCGCGATTTGGAATTAGATCAGAGACGCGCATGCCCGGATGCCAGGCATAGCGGCCGGGATTCGCTACATTTCCCCGCAACGTCACCGTGTTTTGAAAACGGTCGAGGATGGATGTAACCGTAATAATGTCTCCATCCTGCACTGGCGTGGTATCGCCGCTCGCCGGATCTACATCGATGGTGTTGCGCTGTGTGTGCTGATAAACCCGCTCCACGCGAAACCGGGTGTCCGCTGCGATGTTAGTCGTACCGCCGGCTAGCGCAATCACTTGCTTGAAGGTCTTCTCGCCGCGCAGTTCATAGATCGCCGGTGTGCTTACGCTTCCCATCACGGCCACCTGCGGCCCGACATCGGGGATGTAGATCACATCCCCCGGTTGAAGCCGGATATCCTTGCTCTTGTCCCCATGCAACAACAGGTCATAGAGATCGAAATGCGTAACTGTCTCGTTGCCTCGCTTTACTTGAATATCGCGCAAGCTGCCCTGGGGCAGCGGCCCACCGGATGCGAACAAGGCGTTCAGCAGTGTGCTCAGCGAACTGATTGTGTAACTACCCGGTTGCCTGGCCTGACCAACGATGAAAACCTGTATAGAACGCAGTTGCCCGAGGTTTACATTCAGATCAAAGTTGCGATAGATGCGGCCTAGTTGCGACTTCAGAAAGCCGTTCAACTGGGAAAACTGAATGCCCGCCACATGCACCGTGCCCACCTGTGGCAGTGCAATAGAGCCTGTGCGGTCGACAACGAAGGAACCTTGCTGGTTTACCTGGCCCCAGATTTGTAAGCGCAGTTCATCTCCCGGCCCAATCACATAATCGGGCGTCACAGGAATGTTGTCGACTGGCGCAAACGTCGAGGGTGGGGTGTTGAACATGTTGGCGCCAAAGATCGTGAGCGACCGGCCTGTGCTGGTGAGCACGGTCACTTGGAATTCACTGGGCACCGCTGGCGGCGGGGTTCCCGCAACAGTTCGAGGCGCAAAACGATTTGGTGCCTGGTTTTGAGCGGCTGCCTCACCCGGCCACTGGGGCATCTGGGCATTTGGGATAACAGCAGGAGTGCAGCCGACAACCGGCGTCGCTTGCACATCATTGGTACACGGCACGGTGTTTTGCCCGTGCATCGTTCCAGTCATCAAGGGGGCTAGACAGCATGCCCAGATCGCCAGCCGAACCAGCCGATTGCCACCAAATGTAATATTGTTGAAAAAATCCACGATATTGAGATCCTATCTTCGTCCCAATGGGACGCGCTACGCGAAGAATCCGTCACCTTTCAGTATAGTTGATTCCCTGAACGATATAAACGAGCCGCATTCGTGGATAGGCTTTCGGGACGAAAGCGCATCTTATGTTTCAGTGTCATGCCGTAAGCTAATGCCACAGCAACTGAACGCTGTTGCACCCTCACCGTGTACGATGATTGAGGAGCTGCGGCGGAAAGCGCGTTGCCGGCAGTTTGCGGCCAGTGCGGGCTGAAGAACGCAGGGCCGTTTCTAGAGGAAGATAGAAGCATCCCAGAGCGCTGGTACTGCAGCTACCGTGCAGGGCGGAGCAAAGCTCCCCGAATGATGCAGGTGCTCACTATAATTATTCTAGGATGTCGAGCGATGGCTGGAGAGCCCGCTGCAATCCGCTAGTAAACTTGACAGGAACAGATGACGACAGAAACTCCGCTTCCCGATCGAAATGAGTACGCCAATTCTGCTTCCGCCGGGCTGGCCTCTGGGCACAGTGCCGAGGAGAGCAATGGCATCTCTGTGCTCGGTATTCTGATTGTCATTGCCGAACGAAAACGTATCGTCTTCTGGATTACATTAATCTTCGTAATTGCATCAGTTGCTATCGCGTTAACCCTGCCCAAGCGTTACGTCGCCAGCGTTACTCTGCTGCCTCCGCAGGAGGGTTCTTCGATGGGTTCTGCGCTGGCTTCCCAGCTTGGGAATTTGGGCGGCATTGGGATGGCCGTCAATAGCCTTGGCATCAAAAATCCCAACGACCGATATGTGGGCATGCTCCAAAGCCGCACTGTGGAAGATGCCATGGTGCAGCATTTTGGGTTGATGCAGGAGTACCACGCGCGCTTTGCCTCCGATGCACGCGTCGCTTTAGAAGGCAATGTCACAGTAGATGATGCGGGTAAAGACGGACTAATCCGCATCTCCGTGTCGGATGCTGATCCTCACCGAGCAGCCGAACTTGCCAATGGCTATGTAGACCAGTTTCGCAACCTATCGCAGCACCTCGCCATTACAGACGCCTCCCAGCGCAGACTTTTCTTTGAACAGGAACTGGAGCAGGCAAAGAACAATCTCGCCAATGCCGAGGAGGCGTTGAAGCAAACCGAGCAGACCACCGGAGTGATCCAACCCGAAAGTCAGGAACGAGCCCTGATCGAATCAGCAGCTGCACTTCGTGCACAAATTGCGGAGAAAGAAGTTGAGATTCAGGGAATTCAGGCATACGCGACAGCGGAGAATGCCCAGCTGGTAGTTGCCCAGCGAGAGGTGGAGGGCATGCGCGCACAATTGACCAAGCTCGGGGCCGGCACAGGCAGCGCAGGAAGCGAGCTCATCGTTCCCAAAGGCCGTGTTCCAGAAGCTGGCATGGAATACGTCCGCAGGCTGCGCGATGTGAAGTATTACGAAACCATCTTTGACATTCTGGCGCGGCAGTACGAAGTCGCGAAACTGGATGAAGCGAAACAGGGCGCGCTTATTCAGGTTATAGACGCCGCGGTTGCACCGGATATTCGCTCTTCTCCAAAACGTAGCCGCATTGTGATTTTCTCTACCGCAATAGGATTCTTCCTGGGGATTATCATTGCACTGTTCCAGGCCATCCTCCAACATCTCAAGAGTGACCCGGAAGCCAACCAGCAGCTCGGCCTGCTGCGCCGGGCTTTCTCTATTCGCAAGGGATAATAGAACCTCAGCGGTCATGCGTAGAATGCTTGCTGCTGAATCTCCTGTATTGCTCTCGTATGCATCCAATCAGACAGGGTGCAAAGCTCTGTGAATGCATCGCGGCTGTTCTCAGATTCGCGAGCGACATGCAAAAGAGAGAGTCTTGCTCACGGCGTGCGGTAGAATAAATCGATAGCACACATAACAATGGAGTCCTTAGGATAACGTGGCTAAGATTGCATTGATTACCGGCGTAACCGGGCAAGATGGGGCCTACCTGGCAGAGTTTCTTCTGAGCAAGGGCTACCAGGTGCATGGGATCAAGCGGCGCAGTTCTCTCTTCAACACCGACCGCGTTGACCATCTCTATAGCGATCCTCATGCGCAGAACAGGAAGTTCGTCATGCACTACGGAGATCTCTCCGATGCATGCAGCCTGCTTCACATCATGCAAAAGGTCCAGCCGGATGAGATCTATAATTTAGGCGCTCAGAGCCATGTGGCAGTCTCGTTCGAGCAACCGGAGTACACCGCAAACATCGACGGGCTAGGAGCCCTGAGGGTATTAGAGGCCATCCGCATACTCGGAGCCGAAAAGAAGACGCGCTTCTACCAGGCTTCAACCTCAGAGTTATATGGCCTGGTCCAGCAGATTCCGCAAACCGAAAAGACGCCGTTCTATCCCCGCTCACCCTATGCCGTAGCGAAGCTGTATGCCTATTGGATCACCGTCAACTACCGTGAAGCGTATGACATGTATGCCTGCAACGGCATCCTCTTCAACCATGAGTCGCCAGTGCGCGGTGAAACTTTCGTGACACGCAAGATCACTCGGGCCTTGGCGCGCATCAAGCTCGGATTACAGGACACGCTGTACTTAGGAAACCTGGATGCCCTCAGAGACTGGGGCCACGCGCGCGATTACGTGGAGATGCAGTGGCGGATGCTGCAGCAGGATCAGCCCGAGGATTTTGTGATCGCCACTGGGGTGCAGCATAGTGTGCGGGAATTTGTCGTATTGGCTGCCGAGGTACTTGGCATCAATCTCACTTGGCAAGGCCATGGAGTAGATGAAAGGGCAGTCGATGAGAATGGAGCTACCGTGGTTGCGGTGGATCCAACTTACTTCCGTCCGTCAGAAGTAGAGACTTTGTTGGGAGACCCCAGCTACGCACATGAACGCCTGGGATGGAAACCAACGGTAACCTTTGAAGAACTTGTGAAAGAAATGGCTGAGGCTGACCTGCTTGCAGCCGAGAGAGATGAGCTTGTGAAGAAACATGGATACAACGCCTATGAATATCACGAATAATTCCGGTCTCGCCGGTTCGAAAGTCTACGTGGCGGGTCATCGTGGGCTGGTGGGCTCAGCATTTGTCAGACGACTGGAACGTGAAGGCTGCGAGAGAATATTGACCCGCACTCATGCGGAATTAGATTTAACCGACCAGGCAGCGGTGCTTAGCTTTTTTAAGGACGAGCGGCCTGAATATGTTTTTCTCGCTGCAGCAAAGGTCGGTGGAATCCTTGCCAACAATACACGACCGGCGGAATTTATCTATGAAAACCTTGCCATCCAGACAAACGTGATTCAAGCGGCGCATGGGTTTGGTGTCAAGAGATTGCTCTTCCTTGGTTCCAGTTGCATCTATCCGCGAGACTGCCCTCAGCCAATGAAAGAGGAATACATGCTCACCGGTCCGCTGGAGCCGACCAACCGCCCATTTGCGGCGGCTAAAATTGCGGGCATCGAAATGTGTTGGGCATTCAACCGCCAATATGGAACACAATACATCGCCGGTATGCCTACGAATCTCTATGGCCCCAATGACAACTACGATCTCGCCGGCTCGCATGTGCTTCCAGCATTGATTCGGAAATTCCACGAGGCCAAGCTGGCCGACGCACCAGAAGTTTCCGTATGGGGGACAGGTACTGTACGGCGAGAATTTCTTCACAGCGACGACATGGCAAACGCCTGTGTTTTTCTGATGAGCCTACCGGATGATATCTATGGACCCCTCGTGGGATCGGATACGCAAGCACCGTTGTTCAACATTGGCTACGGTGAGGATGTAACCGTGCGCGAACTGGCGGAGACAATCCGTGACGTAGTGGGCTTCAAGGGCAAGTTGACTTTCGATGCTTCCAAACCAGATGGCACACCGAGGAAGCTGCAGGACACATCGCGGATGAAATCTCTTGGCTGGCAGGCGCGTATCCCATTACGTGAAGGTCTGGCCTCTGTGTATGCGGAGTACTCTGCAATCCAAGCCGGCACAAACGGATCCTCAGGCAATTCGATCAGGGGCGTAGCTTAATCATCCCAATTACCTTCCGAGCTGCCTAAACTGCGATTTGCCCTTTGGCTTCGCTTTCCTGCTGACGCACACGTGCGGCTTGCAGGAAGCGTCTTTCCACTCCAAACCATGATGCAACGGCCGCCACGCTCACGACGCCAACCACGACGGTAAACGCTAACCATGGTGACCGGGCGAACAGGCCCACAGCGATGATTCCCTGCACGATTGGAAAATGAAGCACGTAAGTGCCATAAGAAAAATCACCGTAGTGCGTAATCCCTCGGTATGCCGGCAGAAGGAAAGCGATTGCCATAGTGAAGAGAGGGATCGCAATGGCATCTAATATGACCCAGTTTGTAAGAAATGCTGCTACAAGCAGGGGCAGAACGATGAGCCATACTTTTTTGCGATGGGCCAGGAATTGCGGAAAGTAGTAATAGACCGCTGTTCCGGCGATAAAGAAACAGAGCTGTCCGGGTAGCTGCTGTGCCAGTGTCACTCTGCCCATGTGCATCAGAACCATCCGATACACGACGGAAGCTACAAACACGGAGCTGAGGGTAAGCCCGCGTCCAAAGCGCCGAACACAATAAATCAATATCGGCACCAGAAGATAGAAACCGACTTCCAGCTTTATCGTCCACAACGCGCCATCCATTACCGCGTAGGGATTATTGCTGAACACACCTGGCAGCGAAGGATGGACGAAGTTGAGAAAAAGAAGATTCCAGAAAATATACTTCCACGTTGCTGCGTTCATCCAGAAAGTATGCAGGGGTAGGCTGGTAAAAAGGCTTCCCATGATCAGGCAGAAAAGTATCGCCAGCCAGTAGGCAGGCAAAATCCTTTTTGCGCGCCGCGAGAAATAGTCGCGCGCGCTGCGCGCGCGATCCCAGCTGGCCACGATAAGACATCCGCTGATGGCGAAGAAGCCGAAAACCGCGCGCTCCGACTGCATGAGAAACAATAGCTTGAGGAATGCAGGCGAGAGCGAAAGATCGTAACAATGGGTGAACACCACAATCCACGCAAACAATAGTCGAAGGATGTCGAAGTTATTGAAGCGGGGCATGTCACAGCGAGTATAGCAGCATCTTTTGGACCAACGATGCGAGACGACTGTAAGCACGGCGTGCAGAAGATTGAGCTGGCTCCATCACCAACACAAATGCAGACCGCACCGGCTGACCATTGTATGACCATCTCCTGAAAAACTTCATTTATGTCATCTCAGGGCAATAGGAGGACGTAATAGAGCATATTATTACTTTGTAAGAGCGGCCTGTCCCAACTTAAAGCTCCTGCTGTTTGGAGACTGATGAAGCTCTATGAGTCGTTACAGGGACTGGGCATTGCTGGCCTGGTTCTCTATCCCGTCTATTCGCCAACTCTTTCCGATCAAGCCTCGGCTCGGATGCACAGCCCTGAGCGGCTCACCGAGTTTGCGCTTGCCCTGATTGCCAACATCGTTTTGGTCGCGTTAGTCAGTATGCTGCTCTGGCTATGGTTGAGGCGCACGTTCCTGAACTCGTGGATCAGGGCCTGCCTGCCCGCGTTCTACATCTCCGTTGCTGCAGAATTGCTGTATATGCATCGAACGCAGACTGTGAGCACAGCGATCTTTGCTGTTAGCTTCGGCTCGTCTCTTTGCGTTGTAGCTGTTGTCTATTCTGTTTGGCCCAGAGCTCGAGCCGCCGTGAATATGGTTTGCGGCAGAATCTGTTTCGGGTTTGGTGTCTTCGCCATTCTTGTGATTCTGCAGTTGACCGCTCTGGCATGCTGGAAACCATTCCCGAACATCGTCGATAAATCTCTAGCCAGCGCTCGAACATCGCCAGGACATCCACGCGTTGTATGGATCCTAATGGACGAGCTCAGCTATAACCAGGTATTTGCAGAGCGCGCAGAGGGGCTCAACCTGCCGAACTTCGATGCTCTGGCTCAAACATCAACTGTATTCAGCCACATCGTGCCAGCAACGAATTCGACCCAAACGGCAGTGCCCTCAATCATGACAGGCCATTTGGTGGAAACCGACCGATACACGCTGACCAATCACTACCTCATTGCGGAGCACGGACAATCGCTGCGCGCCTTCCCGGCAGCAGATACGCCGTTCGCTCTTGCCAAGAGCAAAGGCTGGAGTACGGGAATCGTTGGCTGGTTTAATCCCTATTGCTCCATGCTGGATCCATATATTGATCAGTGCTACTGGACAATTCAAACCCACTTCCCTGCTGGTTTTATTGTGGGAGACAGTTTCTGGAGAAATTTTGGGGATGCGTGGGCGCGCTATTGGCTCGCCATCAATCCTAAGCAGAACGAACGGGCGCTCGCATACATTGCAGAGGTTTATAAGAATCTTTCCGGGCACGCCGAAAGTATCCTTGCGCAGGATCAGCTTGATTTTGTTTTCATACATCTTCCCGTACCGCATCCGCCTGGATTTTATGATCGCCACACTGGTCAGTTTGACTCCACCGGGCGCACTTCCTACGTGGATAATCTCGCTTTGGCCGACAAGGCACTTGGACAAATGCTCGCCATTCTGCAGGCTTCACCGCGATGGGCCAATACGAGCGTTTTGGTTTGCGGTGACCACTCCTGGCGTGTTTCACTTTGGAGAACCGGGCGCCACTGGACACGTGAGGACGAGACAGCATCGCATGCGGGAGTCTTCGACACGCGTCCGCTAGTGATGGTTCACCGAGCCGGACAGACCTCTCCGGTTACGGTCGATGCCGCAATTCCGCTGATCCAGACTCACGATATGCTCGACCAGCTCATCCTCGGCGATACGCCTGACTCGCATCCGCCCAGCTATTGATCTCGCACTCGTGCTATACCATCCCCTAGCGTTTCCACCTCGAATAACAGAGCAGGTTATGCATGGTCTTATCAGGAATTACTTCCCTGCCATCATCTTTTCGCATCGCTCCAGATCAGCCAGTGTGTCGATATCCAGCGATCGCTCTGGAGGCATAACGTAACCAGAAACTTCCTGCCCAAGAAAACTGTGGCTCTCTTGAAGCCATGCGGTTTCGGCCACATAAACCGCCCCATTGAGCAGGAAGACCGGCGGCAGGTCCTGCCTGCGGGCAAATTGTTTACCATCGGAAACGATCGGGACTAGGCGGTCGTGGCCACCGAGTGTGTACATCCATCGAGGATGCTGCTCAACTTCACTTACAGAGACACATGCCTTCGCTCCGCTCTGAACACATTGCTCGATGCATCCATCGATATCTTCTATTGTGCGCAGAGGCGAAGTCGGCTGCAGCAGCACAACATAGTCGTAGCCCGGAATCTGCTCGATGGCATGCAACACCGGCTCAATGCCCGGAGTAGCATCCTGCGCTAACGCCGCCGGCCGGACAAACGGCGCTTCGCAGCCAAAATCACGGGCGACAGAGATGATCTCCGGATCGTCCGACGAGAGCACCAGCCGGTCAATGTAACGAGAGCGTTTTGCTGCTTCAATTGTCCAGGCGATCAGCGGCTTGTCGCAGAGCATACTCAGGTTCTTGCGCGGCACGCCTTTAGATTGGCCGCGTGCCGGAATAATGCCCAGAATTTTTCGCTCGCGGATCATACAAAGAAGCGCTCGTAGTCATTATTTGCCTTGGCAAAGTCCTCGGGCCTGCCGATATCAAGGCAGTACTCACGCACCGGGAACGCTGTGATTTTCTCGTTCCTCTGCTGCATCGCCTGGAAGAGCATCGGCATATCGAAGTACGAGCTCCGCGGCAGGTACGAAAGTACTCCGGGATTCAGAACGTAGACACCAGCATTCACAAAGAAATGCTGAACAGGCTTTTCTTCAATGTCGATGATTGACAGGTCGTCCAACTTGACCACACCGAACGGAACTTCGAAGTTGTAATCACGCACGGCCATGGTGGCCATTGAGTGATGGTTAGTGTGAAATTCGAGCAGCTCATTGAAGTCGATAGTGGTCAATAGATCGCCATTCATCACCAGGAAAGGTTTGCTGGGAGACTCCAACATAAGACCGAGAGAGCCGGCGGTGCCCATGGGCTGCGCCTCATGGATATAACGAATATCCACATTCCAAGCTGACCCCTCGCGGAAATAATCTTCGATCATCTCCGCCTTGTAATTCACCGAGATATAAAAGCTTTTGAACCCTGATGCGATCAGCTTCAGCAGGATTGTCTCTAGTAAAGGCTGGCCGCCGATGCGCAGCATCGGCTTTGGGCAATCAGTGGTCAGGTGCTGCAGTCTGCTGCCGCGTCCTCCCGCCATCAGGACGACGATATTGTCGTGCGGCGGTGGTATCACCAGATCATCAACACGAATGAGCCCCACCACGCGACCTTCGTTGTCGACCAGCGGCATGTGACGCAGTGAACGCTGCTGCAGCGTGGAAAGCAATATCTCTCGTGGCGTATCGTAATGCGCCGTGAGAGGCGATGTGTTCATTATTTTTTCTACAGACTGCTCCAGCCCAATGGACCGAAGAATGCCGCGGCGCACATCGCCATCTGTCACGCTGCCTAGCAGTCTTCCATTGTCATCCACCACGAGCGCTATCTTGCTAGTACCCGCGTCAATGGCCTGCATGGTCTGAAGGACCGTGGCATGAGAGCTGATGATGCTTTCTTTCCAGAGTTCAACGGGTAACTGTGCCAACATCTTTCCCGATCCTTCCCTAAGAGAGCGTCCCCAGTTTACTACAATCGTCGCATCGTTTCCGCTGGAACGCCTGCCACCATTACGGAATCTGGAACGTCACGAATCACGACGGCGCCCGCGCCGACAACTACATTCATTCCAATACGAACACCGTGCTTCACGACGGCGCCCGTCCCAATGTGTGACCCGGTACCAACATGTACCCCACCGCTCAGCGCAGCGCCCGTTGCCACATGGACATGCGACTCGATCACACAATCGTGATCGATAACGGCGCCTGTATTGACGATCACATTCTCCCCCAGAGTTACTCCAGGATTAAGGATTGCGCCGGCCATCACCATGCATCCTTTGCCCAAACCTGCAACCGGCGAGAGAATGGCAGCCGGATGAACCGTGCTGACCGGCTCCATGTGTGCCGCGATACATTTCTCGAAGAGCTGGCGTCGAAAGGCAGAACTGTCCACGCTACCTACGCCGAGAAAAAAATGACGGACACCTTGCTGGATGAGAGCCGGAATCATCGAGTCATCGCCCAAAACGGTAACTCCAGAGACCAGCTTCCCGTGGGATTGCGGATCCGGATCAAGAAGTCCCACCAACTCAAACTCGCCGCGCATCTGGATAATTTCAATAAGGACCTTGGCATGGCCTCCTGCACCGATACCAATCACTCGCTCACGCATCTTCAACCGGCTTTCCTTGTATCAATGAGCGGCTGACGATAAAGAGTTACGCTGAAATCGTTTGGTAGATAATCGTGTCGAAGCTTCACGTAAGGCGTAATGGAAAGCGCCATTGAGAGCACTCGCTCCGGCGCCCAGGGCTGGGCATTTTCGCCGAAGTTTTTATAGCGATCTGTCAAAAGGCTCACGTGTGTTGCTCCGGTGCAGAGTTCATACTGCCTGCGCGTCACGGACTCCAACAATTCCCATCCGTTTCCGAGCTGCACATTGTGAATACCGAATGCCACTGTATAGTCGAATGTCCTGTCGGCTTTCCACGTGAGAAAATCACCCGATTGGAACGATGTATCAGGAAAACGAGAACAACAATGACGAACCATTTCCACGGAGAGATCGAATCCGAAGTAGGAGCAGTGAATGCCGCGTGAAAGCAGATGGGCGTAAAATCCGCCAACACCGCACCCCACATCCAAGACCGATTTTCCTTCGAGATCGTTATGGTCCAGAAAAGCATCGAACCTTAAAGCCTGCGTTCGTTCACTGCCCCATTCCACGCGCTCGCAGTCAGATGTGAATGTTGAAGCACGCGTGTCCCAGTATTCACGCAGCGGTCGCAGCACTTCTATCTGTGAAGTTTCAGCTTGCAAGACTTTACTCGTTTTTTCCATTGTTTTGTGTGTCCGAGTACTAGATTAACTCGCGTACCAGCATGAAGGCTTCGGCATATTCTGTGGCAACTGTAGCTCCACGGTAGCGCGCCAGCGCCCGCAAAGCGGATGGTCCGCGAGGAGATGGATCTGCGTGAAGCTCAGTCTCATACATATTCATAATCTCGATCTTGCGCTCGCAGAACGGTGTGATGTCGACGTACACATTCGGAACAAAGGCCGTGGCCTGTCGAGGAGCAGCAGCTTCCGTGGAAGAGAGGGTCTCGAAAGTAAAGATGCGCTTCACGCCGAATCGCTGCATATAAAACGCCTTCAGTACCGACATCGCCGCGGTATACACCACGCCGTGATCCGTATGCACGTCACCAAAATGGGGCATGTACACAATATCCGGCCTTACCTTTTCAATGACAGCTCGCAAGCCGTCGATCACGCGCGAGACAGGAATGTCGCCAAGCTGCGTTGTCGGGAGGTATAGACGATCAACGCTCTGCATTTGATATGCCTCAGCCACGGTAGCAATCTCTTTCGACTTGCGCTCAATCAACGTGGTGCTCCATTGCGGCTCATGAGCGGCGGTGACAATGCCCCAATGGAGTCTGTCGCCCTCGGCATGATGACGCAGCAGTGTTCCGCCGCAGCCGAGAGTTTCATCGTCCGGATGAGCGCAGATGGCGAGAATATTCATTGCAAGGGGTCCTTATTGTTTAGTATGCCATCGTTTTTCGAAATAGCTGTGGCCCGAGCTCAACTTCCGCAAGTACTTTCGCGACACGCTGCGAAGCGAAACCATCGCCATAAAGGCTGGGGCTCTCGCGCACGATTTTCTTAAAGCCCTCATCCTTCAAGCAGCGCTCGCAGGCGGCGTGGACCTGGGCAGAAACCGCACTGGCAGAAATGATATTCGCTCCAAGCTCGCGCAGCTCCTGGCGATCGCCGACCAAGACGCCGGGCACCTTTAAAAACCCGGATTCAATGACGATGGAGGATGAGTTGCCGACGATGGCCGAGCAGCGCCGGTAAAGGGAAACAAACTGTGGCCGTGGCAGCGTGTGCGAAACGATTAGATTTCCATTCTTCTCGCGTGCGTCATCAATCACGCGGCGAATGGCCATGTTGCCTGGATCGAAGTTCGGATAACTGCAGAAGACCGGCCAGCCGAAAGACAGAACGCCATCCAGAACTTCATGCATTTCCCGACCGCTCTCTTCTTCATTGATCAGGGGCGATGGATGGTAGATAAGCAGAAAGAATGGCTTGCGCACGTCAATGCCAAATTCCTGATTCAGCGCTTCATCGCCCAAGTCAACCTCTTCGCGCAAACGGTCAAGTCCGGTCCCGCCTTTCACCCAGACATGCTCCGGAATTTCTCCCATGCGCACGAGCCTCTCCCGATGGCTTTCCATGGCGGCAAAGTGGAGATGAGAGAGTTTAGAGATTGCGGGACGAAGAATCTCGTCAAGTTCAGTGGCGTATGTTCGGTCGCCTCCGAAAAGGTGAGCCACGGGAATTTGATGGAAATCGGCGGCCAGCGCGCCGGCCAGCGCTTCTTCGCGATCGCCGGCAACGACAACGATGTCCGGTCTATTCCACGCAAACAGACGTGAAAGGCCCTCAAACAAGTTCGCGAAAGAGAGAGCCCGCCCACTCCAGCTTTCAGCGGAGAGCAGCGACTCAATTTCGCTGGCTATTTTGAAGCCGTCGCGGCGAATCAGGTCCACGCCCATGCCGTGAAACGGCGATAAGTGCGCAGCGCCCACTACGATTTCCGGCGAGAGCCCCTGCGTCGCAGCGGTCGCGCGCAACACCGGCTGCAGAAGGTCGTATTCAGAGCGGGCTCCAGTAACAAAAAAAACGCGGCGTG
>Ga0206948_1085_pt1 | contig 26088 bp, 29 predicted proteins | sample Alteio_BWOrgHeat_FD_153236 | JGI IMG/M metagenome (GOLD analysis project Ga0206948, IMG submission 153236) | Enriched cells from forest soil in Barre Woods Harvard Forest LTER site, Petersham, Massachusetts, United States -... | ecosystem: Environmental > Terrestrial > Soil > Temperate forest > O... | reverse complement strand
CTTTAGTTCGGAGGAGCTCCTTGGTAAGGCTTTTGTCGATGTACTCGTACCAGAAGGCCTAAAAGTTCGCTCAATTGAAATTTACCGAGACCTGGTAAATGCCCGGAGTTCTGCCCGCTGCGAAAGCTCGTGGCTTAAAAAAGATGGCAGCCCGGTCGTACTTAACGGAACATGGACCGCCATGCCCGATACCGAAGGAAACGTTGAATATGTCCTCGGAATCGGTATCGACGTTACAAGGGAGCGGGAAACCCAAAGAGCCCTCCAGCGCAGCCAAGAGCGTTTTGAACTTGCGGTTTTGAGTTCCCAGGACGGTATTTGGGAAGTCGACGTTGCCAACAACGAGCGTTACTATTCGCCCCGCTGGAAAGAGATCATCGGATTCCAGGATCACGAACTTCCAAATGATCGGGGCGCCTGGATTGATCGAATTCATCCAGACGATCTCGACACCGTTCGAAGGTATCAAGACGAGTTTAATGCGCGGCCCCAAGAACGCCACGAAGTCGAGTTTCGAATGCGCCACAAAGATGGTTCATGGCGCTGGATCTTGAGCCGAGGACTTGCGGTCTACGAGGACGGTCGACCGTTGCGAATCGTTGGATCCCATAAAGACATTACGGATCAAAAGCTGCAGGAGGAAGCGCTTAAGGAAAGTGAGGCTGGGCTGCTTGAAGCGCTCGAGATTGCCAACTTGGGGACCTGGGAGCTGGACTTACTAACGGGCCGCATCCGTTGGACGGCGCAGACCTATCGAATTTACGGAATCGACCCCAGCTTGCCTCCGCCATCGATGGATGAGCTGCTTGAAACAGTCCACCCAGACGACCGTGATCGCGTTAGCGACAGTATTAAGCGAGCAACCGCAACGCTTGAGCCATATCGAGTAAAGCGTCGTATTTTTCGTGCCGACGGCGAATTGCGCCACGTCATCACCACCGCTCGTATTGTTCAGGACTCCAATGGCATGCCTTTGAGAGTGGTGGGAGTCGTGCAGGATTTTACTGAGCAGCAGATCGCCGAGGAGGCGATTCTAAAGGCGCGTGAGCAAGCTCTTGAGGCCTCACGTCTCAAATCCGAGTTCCTGGCAAATATGAGCCATGAGATTCGGACTCCTATGAACGGTGTCATTGGGATGGCCGACTTGCTACTCGACACCGACCTCGGACAGGAGCAAAGAGACTACGCTCTTACGATTCGCAGCAGCGCGGACGGCTTGATGACGATCCTCAACGACATCCTTGATTTTTCAAAGATCGAAGCCGGCAAATTGGATCTGGAGATTTCCGAACTGGACGTGTTGCAAGTGGTCGAAGAGGTCGCAGCGATGTTCATGCGGCCCTGCTCCGAAAAGCAAATCGACCTCAACATCGATGCCCATTGGGACAAGCCTGCACGCTATGCTGGCGACGCAATGCGAATCCGCCAAGTCCTGGTGAATTTGGTCAGCAACGCCCTGAAGTTTACGCTCACCGGATCTGTAATCATTGGGCTCAGGACGAGTGAGGAGGGAGTTCGCCTTTGGGTTCAGGATACAGGACTTGGGATTTCTCCGGTCAGACACCAAGCGATATTCGACAGTTTCACCCAAGCTGATGGCTCGACGACGCGCAGGTACGGCGGCACAGGATTGGGACTGGCCATCGTCAAACAGTTAACAGACCTAATGGGCGGCAGCGTAATACTTGAGAGCGAAGTCGGTGAAGGAAGCAGATTCGACATTGTCCTTCCGCTAGAGCAGACTCCGTCCATTCAAAGTGCACCGTTGCTCGAAAACCATTCCATCCTCATCGTCGCTCAACTGCCTGAGCTGCAAGCTTCGCTGTTACCTTGCTTTAAGGCGTTGGGTGCACAAGTGGAACTGGAGAATGATATTGCGACGGCGATCCGGAAAACTGCACAGGGCTCGTTTAATTCGGTAATTCTTGGCCCAACGATACCTGTCGGGGCGTGGGGTGAGTTTCAGATGGCGCTTGGCGAACGAGGCGGCAATTTGATACTGATTGCGCGCGGAAGCACCGCATGTCCGACAGGATTCGATGGAATCCTGAACCTGCCTCTAACCCGCCAGGCAGTGTCGAACGTGTTGTTGGGGACGAAGGGATCGTTTGATTCCCGTTCAGCTCCTCGAACGCCAATGTTCACCGGACGCCGTGTCCTACTGGCCGAGGATAACGTCGTGAATCAAACGGTTGCCATCCACCAGCTCGAGAAAATGGGATTCCTTATCGACACCGCGATGAACGGAATGGAAGCAGTAACCCTAGCAAAGTCACAGCCGTTCGACCTCATATTGATGGATGTACAAATGCCCGAAATGGACGGGCTGGACGCTACCAGAGGAATTCGTGCAAACGAGCGGGCTGGACATAGGCCTGTCATTCTCGCTATGACCGCACATGCGATGCAAGGGGATCGAGAACGCTGTATCGACGCGGGAATGGATGACTATATCAGCAAGCCGGTCCGTCCGCTGGAGTTGCAAGAAAAACTGATGGAATGGCTGGCGCCTGCCTCAACTTCAAATTCGCGAATTGATTGGGATTATCTGCACGACCTATCCGAAAACAATGCCCAATTCGAACGCGAAATACTCGACGTATATCTGAAGACGACCCCCGCTCTGACGAAGGGGCTCGTCGATGCAATTCGATCGCACGCGTTTTCGACGGCGATTCGGCTAGCACACACGCTTCGCGGCAGCAGCAGATCTATTGGCGCTAATCAATTTGGCGACCTTTGCCAAGAGGTAGAATCTCTCGCCGAACTAAACCAGGCTTATCGGCATCCAGATCGCTTAGAGCGGCAATTCAGCGAACTAATCGAAGAATGCGCGAAATTCGTAGAAGGATGACAACAAAGACAGATAGCGCAAATCCATTCCGCGCAGTATTATTCTACGTTAGGGTGTCTTGACTTGCCATGGGCTTGGAAGTACCCGAATCCGGAGGGTATTCATATGAAAAAGTTTTTATCGCTAGCATTGGCAGTTGTGCTGCCGTTCGCCATTATCACAAGCGTCGAGGCTCAAGACAAAAATAACGCCGGCAAAATGGCCAAGATCATGACCAAGCCGAGCACAAAGAAGAAATCGACCGCAAAGAAGAAGACATCCAAAAAATCGACTTCTAAACCAACGAAAGGGAAAATGAAGAAGGCTTCTGGCTAGTCCGGAATCTTACGTAATGGTGCCGAGGCCATAGCTTGGCCTCGGCACCATCCTATTTATCGAACACTCATGAAAAAATTCATCACACTCGCCCTTGCCATAACCCTACCACTCGCTTTGATTTCCGCCTCCAGCGCTCAGTCAAACCAAACGAAATTCAACCGCGCCCGCGACATTGCTAACGCCAAGGCTCGTGAGAAAGCCAGGGAGGCGTTTGCCGAAGGCAAGCGGAAACGGGAGCACGGGAAACTTGGTTTGAAAGAAGGCATTGGATCGAAGGACAAGCTCAACCACAAAGACGCTACTGGAACACATTCAAAATCCAACGACCATAAGAAGAAAGAAAAGAAGAAAGGGGAATAGGAAAAGCGTTAGAGTGTTAGAGCGTTGAAGCGTTCGAGGGAGAACGCAATCGAAGTGCCTCCCTTGAACGCTTCAACGCTTTAACGCTTCACACTTTCAACGTTTATCATGCCAGTCGTATCAGTAAAAATTCCGCAGATCGGTGAAGGTCTTCAAGAGGCTCGGCTCGTGGGGGTGCTCAAGCAGCCCGGAGACAAAATCAAACGAGATGAACCCATCTACCAGATGGAAACAGACAAAGCGGTGATGGATGTTGAATCTCCGTATGACGGAATTCTATTAGAGTGGCTTGCCAAGCCAGACGACATACTCGCAATCGGCGCTGATGTCGCTAAGATGGACGTCGAAGGCGAAGTCCAGGAGATGACTGTCCACGGGGCGCCAAAATCTAGCGAAGCCTCGCACGCTCCCGATGCGCCTCAAGCGGCTTCAAGCTCTAGAAACGCGGTTATCCCACCTAAGACGCGGGCGTATGCTAAAGCAAAGGGGCTCACGGAGGAACAGATCGTCCAACTTTCTGCGAATCGCGCTAAGTTGATGCCGGAAGATATCGACGCTTTCCTCTCAGGACCGGGCAAAGCTAGCGAGAAAAACTACACGGAGGCTCCCGTTGCGCCTAAACAACGACTACTTGCCTCACGGCTCGTGCGTGGTAATCAGCTCGTGGTTCCGGGCACCATGAGCGTAACGATGAGTTGGAACGCCATCGAACATTTGCGGGCCCGATACAAAGCTAGTTCAGACAGTTTTAAGCCGAGCGCCTTCACAATGTTCGCATTTGCGGTCGCCCATTCTCTAAAAGACTTCCCTATTTTCCGCTCAACGCTGGTCGGAGATGACACGCTCCGAACCTACAAGCATGTTCAGTTAGGAATAGCAGTGAGCCTTCCTGGCGATGAGCTTGTGCTGGCCGTAATTCCTGATGCAGACTCTTTAAGTTGGCGGGAGTTCGCCGATACGGCACGCGAGCGAATCGACCTGGCACGTTCAGGAAAAGATCAAGCAAACGAGTCAGTGACGATATCTCTCACAAACATGCAGAGCTTCGGCCTTCGAGACGCGATCCCCGTAGTCGTTCCTCCGGCGGTGGCAACGCTGTTTCTTGGAGCTCCATACAACGGTCTTGTCCCGGATTCGCTTGAGCTTCAGATTCAAAGGACTGCGAACATGGCGCTAACATTTGACCACCGAGTGCTTAACGGAGTCGGAGCAGCAGAATTCCTTAATGCAATTAAAACGAAGGTCGAAACGATCAGCACCTTGATCGATGGAGGACTAGGATGAAACCCATTATCGGAATCACCGTCGATTGCACGCAAGACCCAAGTGATACTCGCACGAGAGGAAAGCTCCAGCTGAATTGGAACTATGCCCAGGCCATATCTGATGCCGGCGGAATTCCGGTTTTGATTCCCCCGATGGCCGACATGGAAGCGCTAGCCCACGTTATCCACGGCTGGCTCATTCCAGGAGGCGATGACATCGATGCTTGCAGGTTCGGAGAGGAGAACCATCCAAAGGTGTCGCTTCAAGACCCAGCTCGCTTTGAAGGGGAGGAAAAGCTTTGGAAGCATGTTTCCTCCGAAATGCCCGTCCTTGGAATTTGCTATGGCTGCCAATTCCTAAACGTTGCCAGAGGCGGGACTCTCATCCAACACCTCCCCGATGTTCTTGGGCATGAGAATCACACCGGCGGAACACTACAGGAATATCAAGTCGAACCCGGATCCAAATTAGAGTCGGTGATCGGCGCCGATTCCATTAGCGGCAAGAGCTACCACCATCAAGCGGTAAATGCTCCGGGCCGAAACTTAAGAGTCGTATCCAAAAACGAGGACGGCACCGTTGAAGCCATCGAAGCAACGGACCGGCCCTGGGTAATCGGGGTCCAGTGGCATCCTGAACGCACACTTCAAGACGATGCAACCCGGCGGATCTTTGATAACTTCGTTGCTGCCGCGGCCACCTATGCCGAAACGAGCCTAGCGGTCCGAAGATGAGACGCTTCGTCAACGGCGACGAAACTGTCTTAGATGAAAAAGCAGCCGAAGTAGCAGCAATCGGTGACCGACTGATGGTTCGGACAGGGGCCGGCGCACAAACGGCTGTCGCCGTGAAAGTCGATTCGGCAATCTTCGTTTCTTACAAAGGCCATCAATATCGAGTCGAAGAACGTCGCTCCAACCGTCACGCAACAATTCAAGCTGGGTCGGGTGAACTCAGAGCGCCGATGCCAGGTCAAATTGTCGATGTTCGAAACATTGCGGGAGACGTCGTTCGAAAGGGTGAAACCATCCTCGTACTGGAGGCGATGAAAACACAGCAGCCATTCTTGGCTCCGTTTGATGGTTCCGTAGTCCAGATCTTCGTACGAAAGGGAGATCAAGTCACAGACGGTACGGTTCTTGCATTGGTCGTGCCGTTGGATGCAGGCCATGAGTGATGGCATAAGAATTATTGAAGTCGGCCCACGCGACGGGCTCCAAAACGAAAAGGCGCCCATCCCAACGCCGATGAAGCTGACGTTCATTCAGGATCTCCTAAATGCCGGTATTTTGGAGATCGAGGCAACAAGCTTTGTATCGCCCAAATGGGTCCCGCAGCTCGGCGATGCGGTTGACCTCTGGCCTTCACTTCCCAGAGGTGGGACGTACAGTGCCTTAATTCCCAATCAAAAGGGTCTTGATCGCGCTGTCTCTGTTGGCGTTGATCGTATCGCGGTTTTTACGGCGACGAGCGACTCGTTTACGAAAAACAACATTAACATGACGGTTGAGGAATCGCTCAATGCATTTTCTGAAGTTATCGGTTCATTCCGCACGGTGTATCCAACTGGCTGGGTTCGGGGATATGTCAGTACCGCGTTTGAGTGTCCCTATGAGGGACGCGTCGATCCCCGAAGAACCGTAGCAATTGCACAAAGGCTCGAGGCGCTCGGGGTCGACGAAGTTTCCATAGGAGATACGATTGGAGTTGCCGGTCCGATCGAAGTAAAAAACCTCACGAGGTTAATGGAAGATGCGGTCCCTATCGAAAAAATCGCATACCACTTCCACGACACCCACGGAACCGCCATAGCAAATGTCGCCCAAGCTCTGGAGTTGGGAATCAAATCTTTTGACTCAAGTGCCGGAGGGTTGGGAGGATGTCCGTACGCGCCTGGGGCGGGAGGAAATCTAGCAACCGAGGATCTGGTGTACTTCCTACAAAGAAGCGGTATCCCTACTCCGATTGATTTGTATCAATTAGCGCGGGCAAGCTTGGAGATTTTGAAAACTCTTGGCCGTGAACCTTTGGCGAAGAGTCAGTTGGCGGCGCTGGCCGCTTCTGAAACATCCCCCATGTAAACAGGGCGATGCCTAGGGCAGCGACGAAGGCAGTCGAAATCTTTTCATCTTTTGTAAGCTCAAATTCTTTCCGATTAACTAGCAAAACAACTGCGCCAATCGGAACCAATGCCGGCAAGGGCATTTTCAGCAAAGTGACGAGCAACATGTATGCTAGCAGGGTCGGAATCACAACGATGACTGTGTGCCGAGCACGCATGTCGTGCTTAAACAAAGCGATAAGAAACATCGCTAAAAACAGAAAATCTGCCGGCCCTGCCAACGCTCCCGGAGTCACCCTCTCGCCAGTCGTGTCGTGATGAGCTGAAGGCATCTGCACTGCAATTGCCGGGAGCATAGCCGGAAACTTCTTGATGATCTGGTTAGTCACCCCCAAAGGGCTGAACACGAGGAACATGTCTAACCAGGCTAAAAAAATCGCAATCGGGACGACGATGTTTCGGTCTTTTATTAGGCTGGCCAATAGAGCGCCAAGCCCGACACACCAAATCGGCAACCCAATCTGTCCCAAAGCATTAATGACTTGCGCGGGAAGACCGACGTGTTGAAACACGAACCGCTGGAGCATAAAGCAAGATATTTGAAGGGTCAATCCCCCGATTAGGAATTGAGCCGCCATTTTTCGAGACCACGGATCTCGAGCGGCAAAACATAACGCTAAAAGTGGCCCACCCAGAAACAGGCAGCCCATTACGATGTTGGCTATTGGCACGATCCAAATCGGAAATTCGGTAAACGTCTGCAAAACCACGCGTACGAATGCCAGTGCAATCAGAGTGACGAAGAAGAACCCAATCCCCCGCTTAGGCACAGACGTAGCTTGCATCCTTCGAAATCTCCATTTTTCCTTGAATCACGCTACGGTAAACAGTTACTACGTCCTCGCACATTTGCGAAATACCTTGGTTGCGAACGGACTTCAGCGCTTGATCGCTTAATCTGGCGTGCAGAGCGTCATTGTGCAGTAATGATATTGTCACCCGCGCAAATGCAATCGGATCGTTTTTTACCACGAATCCGTTAGACCCATCGATTATTGAGGCTGATGCCCCACCGCCGGTCACCGCGACTGCAGGAAGTCCATACGTCATCGCCTCCTGAACTACCAGCCCCTGAGTTTCCGTAATGGAGGCAAACACAAACAAGTCGGATGCCGCATAGAATCGATCGACCTCTGTGCGCGGGACCGCTCCGACAAACCTTACACGGTCGCCTATCCCTAATGTGCGGGCCATGGCAACACATTCGTCGCGATAGGGACCATCTCCCACCAGCCAAAGCCGCAAGGATCGATCTTCAGCAAATGCCAGGGCCGCCATCTCGAGCAACACGCCGATGTTTTTTTCTCGGGCCAAGCGTCCAACGTAGAGCATGACCTTTGAGTCAGGCGGGATTCCGAGAGTTCGCCGCGCGTCCGATCGGGAAATTGTTTGGCCCTGAGGAATCCCGGTGGGAATCACGGTGACGGGCGCCGTAACCGTGTGTCGACGTAGCCATTTGAGCGAGGCTTCCGATGGCGTAATCACATGGTCCATGTGATTGTAGTAAAAGTTTGTGTGCTTGGCGATGCGGAAGCGGACATACCGGTGCGGAAGGAGCTTGAAGTAGTGTGAGTATCGGTCGTAGAGCGTGTGATAGGTCGAAACAATGGGAATGTCGTGCGACTCCGCCCACCGAAATCCAACCATTCCTAGAAAAAATGGCGTATGGGTGTGGATCACATCGAACTCATGGCGGCGAAACTTGAGCAACATTCGATAAAACGGCGGATATGACACCGGATACCCTCGAGAAATGGGAGTTTCGATCGCCCGACATCGATAGGTGTTTGGGTCCGGATCTTTGTACCCGGGGTACCTCGCAGTGAACACATGGACGGAATGTCCTTGGTTCCTCAACTCGCCTACAAGCGCATCAACGCTGACACTTACGCCGTTCAAAACCGGCAAAGCACTGTCTGAAAAGATCGCCACGCGAAGCCGATCGGTCGTCAAACGAAGTTACTCCTCGGGAAATCTTCCGTGTTCGTCGACAAATCGCACGATGTCGCTGAGTCGAAATCGCCTCTGGCCGCCAGACGTGCGATGATGGGCTAACCACCCACGATTGGTGTATCGTCGAACGGTAGCGGGACAGACGCCAAGAAGCCTGCTGGTTTCTTCGAGGGACAGTTCCGGATCAAGTAAGCGCCGTATAAGCTCTTGGCGACTCTCCTTGAACTCCCCCCTGTAGTAGTTGGCGGTGACATTGTCGTCATAAAAGCCGCACAAGAATTCCACACTCTTTGGAAGCGCGATCCAAACGCTCTGCAATTCAGGATCGATCTTCGGTTTTGGGGTTTGCGGGACTTGCTGAAGTGAGCGCCGAGGGCGAGGTGCGCTCATAACAGTCTTTCTAAATTTTGTCTTTGGACCTTGCGGTTCTAGGCTCTCGCGAAGCGGTTTGGGGCGTCCCGTAATGTAGTCGCCAATGGATGGAATATCCACGCCAAAAGCAATACCATCACCATCTGGCAACGCTTCGTCCCCATGGTGATGGTCCAAGAAAGCGTTCTCGATATAGGCGAGCGGATCAAAATTATTTGTGCGCAATCCCGTTTCCTCTTTGAATGACTAGGGCATTGTACTTAATGGATTGAGTCAAGGCACACGGGAAAAACCTCTATTTTTCCGCTAGTTTTACACAATCAGCATCGAGTCGCCAAAACTCAAAAATCGATAGCCTGATGTCACAGCTTCGGCGTAGGCCTCCAACACAGCATCGCGGCCTGCCATTGTAGAAATCATAACAAGCATCGTGGTTCGTGGTAAATGAAAATTCGTAAACATCCCGTCCACCACTTTAAATTTGAATCCCTGTCGGATAAACAGCTTTGAAACCTGGCATCCCGTCGTCACCGTTCGTGGCCCAACCGCGAATGATTCGAGAGTCCGAACCGTAGTCGTACCCACCGCAATAATTCGTCCGGATGCATTGTTGATTAATTCGGCCGCTTCTGCCGAGACTTCGCATGCCTCGCCATGCATCCGATGATCGTTCAAGTCTTCTGCTTGAACGGGGCGAAAAGTATCCAAACCGACATGGAGCGTGACTTTCGCGATTTGGACTCTCTTAGCTTCAAGTTCGGTCAACATTGAAGGAGTGAAGTGTAGACCTGCCGTCGGCGCCGCTGCGCTTCCCGACGACACACCATATACGGTTTGATACCGCTCTTTGTCCGAGAGGGAAGAGTGGATGTATGGCGGAAGGGGAACGAGACCCACAGATTCGATCCTGCTCCCTAAGTCGCCGATATCTTCAAATTCTAAAACCTTCATGCCATCGGCACGATCCTCAACGACGATGGCGGATATCTGGTCGGGAAACTGGATCCGGGTGCCCTGCTTGAGTCTTTTGCCTGGCTTGACCAAAGCTTCGTATCGTAAGCCCGCAATCCGGCGAAGCAGGAGGGCCTCAACGACCGCTCCCGTCGATTTTTTCCCGATTAGCCTCACTGCGGACACGCGCGTGTCGTTCATGACCAGAACGTCCCCTTCGGCCAGTAGATCGGGAACCTCGCGGAATTGTCGATGCTCTATCGAGCCGTCGCGGTGCAACCAGAGTAGGCGCGAAGCAGATCGGTCCTCCAACGGAGTTTGTGCAATCAGGTCCTCAGGCAGCGAGTAGTCGTAGTCGCTCAATCGATCCAATCGAACGCCTCCGGTAAATCTGCCAGCGAATGAATGAACGGTCGCACCGGCCCGATCAATGATCGATCGATAAGTAGTGCTTTCAAGCCCGCCGCTTCAGCGCCTTCGAAATCGTCCACCCGGTCGTCGCCCACATGAACTGTTTCCCATGAAGCGAATCCTGCCTCGGCGATGGTCATTTCGAATAGACGAGGATCGGGCTTTTCGATGCCCTCCTCTAGCGAGGCTTTTACAACCACAAACCTTTCATAGATCCCGAACATCTTGAGAACTCTGTGGAGCGAGTAATCCCAATTGGATACCACTGCCGCCTTGATTCCCATCGAATCGAGGCGATTCAAGCAAGGAACGACGTCGTCGTAAAGCTTGAACAAAATGGAATCCGGTCCAAATCCCAACTCATCCGCCGCCAATTGCAGTGCTCCGAGTGTGCCGATCGGCTGACCGGTGGCCTTGAGCCATTCCAATGCGAGCCTGGACCAAAACATTTGCTGCTGACCGGCGTCGCGAGATCGATTGACCTCAACAAACTCCGGGAGCTTGGCCCGATACATAGAAAGGTAAAGAAGCCCATCTTCTTGAGAAGGCTTAAGACCGATATGCCTCGCACAGTCGACAGCAAAGGTTCCGATAGACCAATTGTCCGGAACGCGCACCATCGTTTCTGCGCAATCGAATGTCACAAGCTTAGGAATCATCGTCGAATAATTGAGGTATTCAATACAGTATGAGACCCGCCAAGAGTACGGCATGTTGGTTATCAGTCCTCGCGATCTGCTCGATGGCTGCCGCGGATGGATTTTCTATCAAGAGAATCCCCAGTGTGGGTTCAAATGCCAAATATAAGATGACCGCCGAGTTTATGGCTAGCGGCGCGAAAGGAACTCTCACAGCTACTCTTCTCGAAAAGATTACCAACGTCGATAAAGACGGAAATTTCACCGTAGAGCAGAGCCAGGTTGAGGCAAGCGGCGTTTTCGATGGCGAGCAAGTTGAGGTCCCCACGCGTCCGCCCGTAACAATGACCTACAAGGCAAACGGCCTGGTTTCAACGATCCAGGGAGCCCTCACCGACGCTTCTTCCTATCGCATGGAGAATCTCGGAGCAGTTATCGATCCGGGGAAAAAGGTCGACATCGACGAAGTTTGGACTTCGGAGATCAAGGCGGATAAGACGCTGGGAACACGTTCTGTGCGTGTCGAATATAAGCTGCTCGCCGAAGAGAAGGTCGGTGATATCGACACGCTAAAGATTAAGGGAACTCTGAAGGAAACGGATGGGGAAAACGCCGCTTCCAACGATATTACGGTGTGGATTAATAAAGCCGACGGATCATTGGTTCAGCTTCAAGCCAAATGGAGCAACGCGCCATTCCCCGGGACCTCTTCACCCGTCTCCGCAACCATCAAGATTACGAAGATCGCATCATAGATCGTTCTGGAGGAATCATGTTTAATTTAAGCAGAATTGCGATCTTGCCCCTAGCACTATCCCTGGCCTTGGCGGTGCGTCAGGAACCTACTTACGACCTCGTCTGGCGCCCCAAAGCCCACGATGCGATGACATACAAGTTTCGCATGGAGATCGACAGCACTCCTGATAAGTTCGCCTTTACCGTCAACATCAAGACCCAGGTGCTGAAAGTTAAGCCAAATGGCGACTATGATGTCGAGACGTCTTCAAAGGGCGGGCACGTGCTACATGGCTCCCATGACGACCCTCTGCCCGACGACGACAAGGCCACCGTCGATACTTATAACCAGCACGGTCAAAAAGTAGCCTCGAGCGAGGACAATAGCCCAAGCGAAGAATCTAATCCTGGTTTTAATACGTTGGACGCGGTCACCGATCAACTAAGTCCAACTGACCCAGTTTCGATAGGCAAAACCTGGTCAGCAATTATTAAACCGAACGCCAAACAGAAGCGCGAGGCTGCGCGAGTTAATTACACGCTCGTCGGAAAGGTCAAGCAAGGAACATATCAGACTTTAAGAATCGAATTCAAATATCACGAAACGGAGAAGGACAAGCCGGCAACGGCCGAGGGGTACATCCTCGTAAGCCAGGACGATTTCTCGCTAGTGCGATTCGAGGGAACGATGAAAGGCGCCAGATTCAGCGATGACCCGGACTTTCCGAACGGCGACGCGACTTTGAGCGCAATTCGCGATTGAGGAAGTGCTTCAAACTTTTTTCGATCGGTCGCCGCGAAGCCGAAAGCAACGGCGGCAACGAGCTTCATAGCTCTCGGTTGCCCCTATGAGAATGATAGGGTCGTCCCAATGTGCCGGTTTACCATCGATGACCCGATACGTGTGACTGGCCGGCGCTCCGCATTTCATACAGATCGCACGGAGTTTCACGACCTCATCGGCTGCCGCCAGCAGCTTCGGCATTGGCCCAAAAGGTTGGCGTCGAAAGTCTTGGTCCAATCCTGCGCAAACAACGTCGATTCCGGAATCTCCCAACTGGACGACCAGTTCGACGATAGAGTCGTCAAAGAACTGAGCCTCTTCGATTAGGACAAGCTCAGTGTCTGGCTGAAGCCTGGATTTGAGTTCCTGAATTGATTTGACGGGAACCGCCGCGTGCTTAATTCCCATGTGGGTCACTACCATGGATTGGTCGTAGCGATCGTCAACCGCAGGTTTAAACACTTGAACTCGCTTTCTTGCATAGAGGGCCCGTCTGGCCAACCGGATTAACTCCTCCGACTTACCGGCAAACATGCTTCCGCAAACTACCGTGACTTTGCCAGGCTGTTTCAAGCGTCTATCGCCTCCTCGGATTCGCCGGACATCTCTGCTTCGAACAGTTCTTCCATCTCGTCAGCGACATCCTCATCCATCGCTTTGCCCATTTCGCGCATGACCTGACGCATGTCGGACGAGTTCTCCGGTTCCGACATCCCTTCCAGGCGGTCGGCTAGGTCGTCAACGCGATCGTCTTCGGTTCGATACCTGGCAAACCTGCTCACGAGCTTCGTCGCGCTCAAACTTCCGCAATGAGGACACTTTTCATCGTCTGGTTCCGCTACCATGCCGATTAAAGCCGAAAACTTCCGCTTGCACTGACCGCATCGGTACTCGAAAACAGGCACGGCCAAAGGATACCGCGACAAAAAAATTACCCCCCGAGAGCGATGCTTCCGAGGGGCTTTCAGGTTCCATTCCCTAGCTTAGAACGGAATATAGGCTGGCTGATCGGAATAGAATCCGATCATGCTGTAAGGCCAGGTGGCGTGTTACCATCCATGTCTTTATATTAACACGCTTTTGTTCAGCCGAACTCTTAGTCCCATTTCAATTCCTCATTAATCGCATCCCAAAGGCCCTTGTTTCGGACTCGCGGCACGACCTCGAGAATCTTCCGTGTTTGATCGAAATACCGGCGAAGTTTTTTGCCAGACTTTGTTCGCCTTGCATCGCGAACATTCGCCAGTCGGTCGGCAAGCTTGATCTGTTGCGCGTCGGCCGACATTCTCGATATTTCATCGACTAGCATGTGTGCACGGAGCTTCCAAATCTCGTCTTTCGTGAGGTTTTGGACCTGATCGGCAGTCGGCTCGGCTCGGGTCAGCTCATTTACTAATCCACGAACACGAGGGCCAAAGACTTTTTCAATCTTTGCCAAGGTGAGCGACTCGACTTCTACGGTGTCATGCAGCGCAGCCGCGCAAAGCATGTCAACATCCGTGACTCCTCCGACATATCGAAGATGGGTCATCACTTCCATCGGGTGAGTAATGTAAGGCAACTGTGACTCACCTTCACGCCACATTCCAAGGTGAGCGTGTGTGGCCATCTCGACGGCGTTTTGGAGAACCATGCGATCTTGAGGCATATTCAAATATTTACTCTACGCCACACAAAGGGTCTTTGATCGTCATTGACTTCGCCTAACCGCATTGTGTTTCCACTACCCTCAAACTGAAGCTTCAAAATCGGCTTATCGTGTTGAACTTGGCCCCGATGAACCCAGGCGGAAAACTTGAGTGCTAATTGATTGCCTTCACGCTCGTATCGACCGGCCCCTACCCATTCGAGGTCTCCGCAAGAAACATCGAATCGGTGATCCGAGTAGATCTTTATGCGACACGCCTTCGCATCTTCGACCGGAAGCGGCCCAAGCCACGCTCCTTCGATGTTTTGCCCCGAACATCCGAACGATCCGAAAGCGATTGCACCGCACGCTATCAGGCAGGAGCACAATCGAACCATGTCACTCACGATACCAGTCGCCCACGATTTCATCTGCCCTTGGTGCTGGGTCGGGTTACTGCAATCGAAACGACTCGAAAATGAGTTTGGCGTGAATTTCGAATGGTTTGGTTTTGAGCTTCTTCCCGAATCGATGGAGTGGCCAGATCGTCAGCCCGAACCTGATCCACCGGCTAACCGCCCGCCCACTCTGTCGCGCTTTCAGTTTCTGTTGGCAGCAGATGATATTGAAATGCCTGCCGTGGACAGGCCTAAAAAAATGCGGTCGTTCAACGCCCATCAGGCCGTTGAGTATGCAAAAACCGAGGGGGTAGCCAACTCTCTGGTGGAAGCCTTGTACCGAGCGTATTGGGAACGGGGCGAGGAGATCAACAATCTCGATGTACTGCGAAAAATAGCCGAAGGCATCGTAAGGGACGTCGGAGCAATGGCTCAGGCTATCGAGTCAAGAACATTTAAGGCGAATATCGTCGACTACGACGAACCAGCCTATGCCGTCGGAATCTACAACGTGCCGACATTCACCATCGCCGGCGAACGCTACGCCGAACAGCCTTACTCCGCCTTGCGCAAGGCAGTGGCGAGTGCATTGGAGTAGTGGAGTGATGGAGTGATGGGGGAATTTCCGGGAGACATTTACTCGAACCTGAATTTCCCTACGGCGGCCGATGACCTGCCGTACTGCTTCATCGACATGGTTACGACCATCGACGGCAAAATCCTAAGCGGCAAGCGCGACGAGCATGTTCTCGACCTTGGGTCGAAAACCGATCATATGCTGATGAAGCGAATAGAAGGGCAAGCCGACGGAGTCCTTGTTGGTGCACAAACCCTCCGAACGACACTGGCGAAATGGTCGCCTGCCTCTCGGGCTAGGATCGTGGTCTCTGCCTCGGGAAATCTGCCATACGAGTCTCAGTTTTTCGACGGAGAAAACACGTTTGTCGCGACATCCGAGTCCTCGACCCTACAACCTAACGGCAGGGCACGCTTGCTAAAAGCCGGCCAAAACACTGTGGATTTTCGCAAACTATTCCATCGATTGCGCAATGAACTCGGCATTCAGACCCTTTTGGTGCTTGGAGGCAGTGAATTGAATGCACAATTGCTGGCAGCAAATCTGGTCGATGAGCTATTCGTCACGATTGCGCCGAAAGTTAAGCTTGGGCGAGACGTGCCGACGTATGCAGATGGAGACCCGCTTCCGCGCGAGAGCCTCCAGCGTTATAACTTGATCGAGCACCATGTAATTGGCGATGAAATCTTTATCCGATACCGCAGAGACCAATTCGCCGATAACCCCATTACCGGGTGACCGCAAAGGCGTCAAACGCCGAAAGCGTATTTTGCGGCCTCTCGCGCCGTCGACGTATCTGCTCCGAAATCTTGGAAAGACGATTCCCCTGACGGCTGTTATTGTCCTTGCCGTCACTCTCGTTTCCGGGATCATCGCGATGATCGATTCGATTCCATATTCGATTCGAACGGTCTACAAGTACGCGAGAGAGGACATTGGGATCACACCGCGAGGCGACCCGAGCCTTCTTCCCGGCTTAGTCAAAGATATTGAAAAGAACTCGCCGATTCCCATTTCCCGTGTGATCATCTGCCGGGCAACGAGTTCGATGGTTCGGAGCATCGTCGGCAAATGGCCGTTCATCATGCTCGGCCTCAAGCAGGAAGATATGCGCTTCTACGCCGCCAGGCAGGGCACGCAGTCAATATCAGGCAGATATCCCACCCCCGGGAAGGCTGAAGCGCTTGTAAGCCGTCCAGTGGCCAAGAACCTTGGGCTTAAATTAGGCTCGACCATCCTTAAGCCTGACGACATCGACAACTACTCGCCGGTGCCGGTCAAGGTCGTGGGAATAGCGGAAACCGATCGCTGGTTCATGATGGACCCAATCGAGTATCAGCGCGAAAACTACTTCCCTCCCATCGACGATGCGATGATCTTTGCGAGGGACAGCGCCGAGCAAGACAAGTTGGATCACTGGGCAGTCAAGCGATTTAAAGGGCAGCGTCCATTGGTGTTCGCCTATTTCGAGATCGAAAAGAACACTCGGGAGATGTTCGCGACCCTGTATATGATCCTGAATGTCGTGATCGCAGCCCTCGCGCTTGTGATCACTTTCATGATGGGGATGCTGATGAACATCTACCAGTCGCAACGATTGGTCGAATTCGGGCTTCTTCAAGCGATCGGTTACACAAAGAAGCAGTTGCTGCGGCGCGTCCTTGCCGAATCGGTGACCGTAATTTTCGTGGGATGGGTTTTGGGGCTGGCCCTCACTTATGGGCTCTTAAGGCTTGCAAGTGCCGTGCTGATGGAACCAAAGGCGTACGCGCTTGACGTATTTGACCGCCAGGCTTACGCCTATACGATCCCCATTCCGCTGGCAATTCTCGTAGTAGCAATCGCAACAGTGGTTTTGCGTTTCCGTCGATTCGATCCGGTTGGCGTCGTCGAGCGGAGGCTCGTATGATCCGGGCGTGTTCGGCTTCATTGGCATACGAGGATCAGGGTCGCCAAGTATTTGCGTGCCGAGACATCGACATTGATGTTCGGGAGAACGAATTCCTCGGAATCCTCGGTCCTTCCGGTTCCGGCAAGTCTTCCCTTCTTTATCTCCTGAGCGGCCTAAAAACGCCGACGAGCGGGCAAATCCAGTACGACGGCGCCGACCTGAGCAAGCTAAGCGACGACGAACGCAGCCGGTTGAGGATTACCGAGTTCGGCTTCGTGTTTCAGCAGCCTTACCTCCTGGGATATCTCACGGCTTTGGAAAACGTCTTGGTCTCCACGCCAAAAGATCAAGACACCGATTCCGCGCTAGACTTGCTAGATCGCCTTGGATTGGGGCACAAGACGCATAGACACCCCCACGAGTTGAGCGGAGGAGAGCGTCAACGCGTATGCGTTGCGCGCGCTCTGCGAGGATCTCCCCGCGTAATATTTGCCGATGAGCCGACGGCGGCACTTGATCATAAAAACGGCCTTGGCGTTGTTCAACTGCTCAATCGCCTTCGCGGATCCGGATCGTTAGTGATGGTTACTCATGATCCAAGCATGTTGGATGAGGCCGATAGAGTTGTCAAACTTGCCGACGGCGTCCTTGACTTAAGCTAAATACACGAAAGAATTACTCTTTTTATTGCTCAAGTTTCGCGATTCAGGCGATAGAACGCCGCTCCGCCCGCAACTTGACTCCATTTGAATTGACATAGGGGTGGGGGTCTGGTATCATCCCCCCTGCGTCACGGGAGACCGTGGTCTTGTGTCCGTGCACGTCCAACGTGAGGTCTATGTGATTGGCAAACCCTTATATCCTTGTTAGCTCTCTTGTATTCGGCGCCTTGGCAGTTTCCTCGTCACCACCGACGCGGCTTTCTTGGATCAAAAGACTCTTCAGTCGGCGAGACCCGTCGTTGATGGCTGCGGTTGCCGCGCCAACTATAGAGACGGAAACCGGTTGGACTCTGATTCCCGCCGACGATCCTGAATCTTTCGGGGATTGGCTCGGAAAGGATGAAGAAGGCCTGCCTTTTCGCCCCGATGAAACCCCGTCGCTCGGATCGCATCTTCTGATCGAAATGTACGGTTGTGACGGCAAAGCGTTGGAAACCGAAGCTTTCGTAGGCAAAGCGATGAGCGATGCCGCTGCTGCGAGCAAAGCCACGATCGTTGAGCAGTCTTTCCACGAGTTCAAACCGTTCGGCGTAAGCGGCGCGGTGATCATCCAGGAATCGCACTATACGATTCACACCTGGCCCGAGCACCGATATGCCGCCGTAGACCTCTTCTACTGCGGAGGAACTGTTCTCGTCCACAAAGCCGTCGAAGTCCTCCGAGAAAGATTCCAACCGGAAAGAATCAAATTCCTAGTAGTCCGACGCGGGCTACAGCACGATGTAGAGAAGTAGTAGCGGGAGCTACTACTTCAGAAAAGCGTTAGAGCGCTAAGCGTTGGAGCGTTCAAGGGAAACGACGAGTTTTCAATATCCCTCGAACGCTTCAACGCTAGCGAAGCGAAACGCTTAACTCTGTTCTTTCCCCTCCCCCCTCTCAAAACCATGTCCACCGAAGCAACCGGAATGTTTATTGCCGAGACTCATACCTCGGCTGCTGTTTGGCACTACCGCGTCGAGAAGATGATTCTGGAAGGGCGGACTAAGTATCAGACCTATCAGATCTGCGACGTTCCCCGATTCGGCAAGTCGCTGTTCCTGGACTACAACATCCAGACCTCGCTGATGGATGAATACATCTTCCATGAGTGCATGAGTCAGCCTGCAATGACGCTTCACCCGAACCCGACGAAGGTGCTCGTGTGCGGTGGGGGCGAAGGCGCCACACTGCGCGAGGCTCTCAAGCACAACACGGTTAAGTCGGCGACAATGGTCGATATCGACGAAGAATTGGTGGACATGGTCAAAATCCACATGCCCGAATGGCACCAAGGCGCATTTGAAGACCCACGAACGACGCTCCTCCATACCGACGCCCGCCAATGGATGGTGGATCACAAAGGCGCCGATTTCGACGTGGTTCTAAGCGACCTCCCGAATCCCCACGAAGACGGCCCCGCCCAATTCTTGTTCACGCGAGAATACTTCGAGATCTGCGCAAACGCCATGAGCGACGACGGCGTGTTCGCCATGCAGGCCGGCAGCGCCAATGAGAACTACCCCGAGTGTATGATGTCCTGCATCAAGACGCTAGAGAGCATGAAAGACGTATTCCCCCACGTCGCCGGCTACTACGGCCTAGTCTCAACCTTCTTCCAACCCTGGGGCTTCGTCCTCGCCAGCAAGAAATACGATCCTATGGCGCTAATTGAGGCTGAAATCGTAAACCGCTTCGCCAAGCGAGGCGTGCAAAACCGCTACTACACGCCTCGATTTCATAACTCGGTATTCACCCTTCCCGAATACCTATGGGAAGCCTACAATCGATCAGCAAGAGTCCTCACCGACGCCGACCCGTTTGCTTGGACAGCATAAGAGCAACACAGCGAAATACGGGTGCCTGTCGCTAATCAGCTTCGCCAAAGCTCCACACCTCTCCCCTCCTCGGGAGAGGTCGGTGAGGAACGAACCGGGAGAGGGGGAGAAATCAAAGGGCGGAAAAGTCCTATTTCAGCTCCTGAAGTTATATATTCCAACACGAAACAGCAACTACCCGCATTCGCAGCCCTGTCAAATTGGTCGCAAAAAAGTCCTAGTCGCACCCAATACTCCGACATTTTTGCTGTGAAACGGTAATATTCGCTTAAGCGCTCCTTCTAGGAGCATCGGCAATGTAGCCGATTTGAGTTAAACGATGATGTTTAGAAAACTATACTGGGTCACCGAACAGGTGGACTCAAAGGGTAATTCCCACGTTTCGGGCGTGTACACGTCCATTCCTGAGTTGATCCGACATGGTCTGTCGTGGCAGGAGGGTGACTGTCATCTGCGCATCACCTTGACCAAATTGGACAGCATCAAAGAGCCATTCGGTACCTGGTGCGAACCAAACTTCAACGGCCTCGGCGAGCGCCTTGAGGAATTCATTCAAACCGACGAATTCACGAAAGAGCACTGCCAAATGCTCCTAGAAGCCCTAAACGGCCGCGCCGCCAAAGCAGCGTAGCTACCTTTGAATCGTCATTTGGATGAATTAGGCTGAGGAAGACCGCTTTGGGAGAGTTGGTTCCAGGTTCTGGTCCAGGATTCTTTTAGGTAGGGGACGGAGACTTCGATTTTTGAGGACTTGAGCTTCTCGAAGAACCGTTTGTCGAAGTCGTTTTTGGCGCGTCCCCGTTCCAGTGCGATGCCGCGCTTCACTAACTCTCGTTGGGATGAGGTGGGAGTTACGACTCGAGCCGGCGTTTTCTTTATGACGTAGAACTTGACAAATGACTTCCCTGCCGGAAGCCAAGCCGTGGTTCCTTTCTCGGCCGTTTTCATCACAGCTACCTGCACGGGCTTAGGCATCTGGGATACCACTTCTACCGGATATGCGCCGCCGTATTGGCGGGCATTGGGCGCTTCGCTTTGCTCTGAGGCAACGGCGCCAAATGGCTTTCCGCTCTTTAACGAAAAGTCGACTCGAGTCTGTTTCGCTTCGGATCCGGCTTGGATGTAAAGCAAAGAAGCCTTTGGCGGCTCGGTGAATTTATCGGCATGAGCTTTTATGTACTTGTCCACATCGGCAGGGTCTACCGTAATCCCTTTCATGATCAAATGCTCGCGAGCAAGACCAACCTTGAGGTCTTGACGGATCATTTCGGTCGTGAAACCTTGATCTTGCAGCATGTTTAAATAGGTTGGCCTCAACGATGTTTGGAAATTGAGTTCGGCATCAATATCTGACTCGGTAGGCAAAACGCCATCGTCCTTTGCCATTTGCATCAGTACTTTTTGATCCACGAGTTCTTGGATCGACTGCAATCCAAAGTTGCCGAGAACGCGCAACTCCGAGGCGCCCCGTTCGGTCATCACCTGCGCGGTCTCCTTTAGCCCCATGTGCTCGTTGAATTCGCTTAGCGAAATCGGTTCGCCGTTCACGGTGGCCGCATCGGTGAGCACGGCAGTTGGCGCGGAGCCAGATGGTTTGGCATCGGGCTTGGCGCAGCCGATGAGACCGCAAGCGGCAATTCCGACGAGAGCGCAAGCTAAATATCGGTAAAGAGTTTTGTTGAGCAAGGACTTTATCGTACCGCGCAGTTCTTAGGCGCGATTAGCAGACTTTTGGCGAGTTATGGTTTTCTCCCCCTCTCCCGTCCCGACTCGCAAAACTCGCCGGGATCTCCGCTACGCTCCGAGTTCGAATTCTCACTGACCACTGGCCACCGACCACTGGTCACCATCAACAGGGTGACGTGATGCCCTGGTGTACCATGTGAGTTCGGAGGCGGGTCATGGCTTGGGTGTGAAGATGATGGGCTCGCGGTTCGCTCACACCGAGAGCTTTGCCTATTTCGCGGAACGTAAATCCACGGTGGTAATAGAGCGCTACGACAAGCTTTTCTCGTTCGGGCAAGCGGTCGGTGCATTCCACGAGGATTCGGCGCATTTCTCGACCCTGAACTTCCCTGTCGGTATTAGTGCCTTCGTCAATAACGAGGTCGACGAGTTTGAGACCGTCATCGGAACCTGATCCAATGACTTCCTCTAGGCTGTGGACCGTTGTTCGGCTTGTTCGCACAAGCAACTCACTTACCTGCTGGGAAGGGATCCCCATTCGATCCGCAATTTCTTGCTCCGAAGGCGCACGTCCAATCTCCGACTCTAGGGCCATCACCGTGCGATCAAGAGCCCTAAGCTTTTCGCGAATGGAACGCGGCACCCAGTCTTCCTCACGAAGCATCTCAAGGACGGCGCCGCGAATGAGTGCAATCGCGTACGTCTCGAATTTCACATCGCGTGTAATGTCGTAGTGATCGACAGCCTTGATGAGACCTACAACGCCAGAGCTAATGAGATCCTCTCGCTCCAATCCGCCGGGAAGCGTTGCGACTAATCTACCCACAGTCACTTTTACCAAGAAGGAATAGTGCTGGATGAGGTCTGTACGAGCAAGGGGCCTTCTGTAAACTGAGAAGTCTTCCCAAGCGCGCTTTAGAGATTCTGGAGAGAGTTGCATCCGAGTTGTGCGATTTACCATTCGTTTAGACGCGTGCCTAATGATTGAAGTTTTACACATCGTTAACGCGGTTAGCATGCCAATTGGCCCACCGTGCGGTAAAGGCAGCAATACATACTACTATTTTGTTTTTTGAGTTCAAAAGGACAAACTGTCCCAGGATTATGTGACTTGAGTGATAACTTCTTGCTGGTATATCGTGCTCAATTTGGACTTGGGAATAGGCGTCACTGAAATCAAGTACCGCTTTTGTGAAGTGCCTAGTCCCATAAACAACTCAGAAAGGACGTAACTGAGTTGAGCGGTTAGAGTCAATGCGACTCCGGAAATTGGGTCAATAGTCTCGGCAGCACCGCTTTATATTTCAAGCGTTAAGCCGTCGTATGCTAGTTCTACGCCGGATGGTAGTTCAGCGTTCACTTTATCGTGGTCGTAATCGTCGCTTAGGTGGGTTAGATAAGTACGTTTGGCGCCAATTCGCCTGGCTGCTTCGATCGCTTGCCCCATGTCGAAATGGTTTGGATGAGGCTTGTACCTCACCGCGTCCAGGACTAAGTAATCAAGCCCATGGAGTTTAGCCTCGGCTGCAGCAGGAATACGACTTACATCGGTGATATATGCGAACGCGTTCACTCGCAATCCGATAACGGTTGTCACTCCGTGGTCGACCAAAAAAGATTCGATCTTCATGCCACCAATCTCAAACGTCTCAGGGATTTCCCGAATATCGAACCGAGGAACCGCAATCCCAGGAGCAACTTCCTTAAACGCATAAGGAAAGATCCGGCGAATGTCTTGCGCGTGCTGCTCTAGCGTATACACGACCACTGGCTTTCCGGTTCTCATACAGATCGACCGCAGGTCGTCCATTCCCATCACGTGGTCTGAATGGGCATGAGTGATCACGACTGCCTCAAGTTCGGTGATCCCTTGACCAGTCACTTGCAAACGCATTTCCGGTGTGCAGTCCACAAGCAGATTTCCGGTTGGACCGACCAACATGAGCGATGATCGCGTGCGGTGGTTTTTGGGGTTCGCTAAGAACTCCGGAGTGTAGTGAAAGCCAAGCGACGGAACACCGTTGCTCGTTCCCGAACCGAGAATGATCGCCTGAGGCACCTACAGCTCGCCGGATCTTTGAAGGACCTGGACACCCACGATGGTGCTTGGCACTTCGGAATACTGGGCTAACCGCTCCAAGCACCTCGCAAAATTGCGTTCGCCCATATCGTCAAAGGTGGTCTGTTGCTTCCGTGCCTCTGCGATAAGTTCGATGGCCTCCTCAAAGAATCGTGCCCTATTCTGCGGCAGCGATTTATTTGTTACAGCTGCGTACCGTCGGCTAAGCTGCTCATAAACCGTCTCCCAAGACGACTTCGATACGAGCTCTGCCCGCATCTTCGTCATTTCGGCCTCTTGGAGGCGACGTCGCTCTGCGTCGCGACGCTTGGCTAATTCGTAATCGGCTTCTCGTATGCCATCGATGAGGCGAACCATGAACGCCTTTCCGACGACTTGGGAGACGGCCATTTCCATAATTCGCTTGGTCTGAGGAAGGCGAAGGTGGCCGGCCAACTCACTGTCGCCATGCGGAATTCCAACGATCAATTCGTTTTCTTCTAGCGCGATCGGCCGCACCGCGTTTAGAGCGGCCCAAACTCCACGCCCTGACACACCTTTCATGATGTTGGGAAGTGCTGCTTTCCAGATTTCGGCTGGGTCTGCCATGTGGCCCATTATAGATGTTTGCCCCCCGCCATTGCGACGGGTCGGTGTTTCGCGGCGAAGTGGTGGGTGGTGAGTGGTGAGTGGTGAGTCCCGGGGAACTGGCCAGTGGCCAGTTCCCCGGGACTCACCACTAGGATGTCGCCCCAATATACGGTACAAACCGCCCCAACCATTGCCCTTGGAGTTCGGCTTCGCCGACCATGCCTTCTCCGGCGTTGAAATAGACCTCTACCGTCGTTTCGAACTCTCCAATGACGCCGTTCTCCATCACTCCGCGAACGTAAAACCTCGGCCGGTCGGCAACCTCGATATCCCATTCAGCGGTGATTAAGTTTTGGCTTCGGTCGTAGCAATACCTGGCAAGAACTCGAAAGTTTGGTACGACCTGCCTCGGGCCCGACTTGCTTTTAGCCATCGACCAGAATCCGTATCCGATTCCGGCAAACATCATCAGAACGCCGGCGGCGATACCGAGAATTGTTAGCGGGACGAGGTTGAGGGTCCCCGCATCGGTGATCTCATTGGTGAACGCCTTGCGCGTGTACGTTCCGCGGTATACACCCGAAACGGAAAAGACCCAAAGCAGGATCCCGGATATGATCGTGACGATCAGTCCGCAGACCAAAAGCCATCCTACGGTTCTTTCCTTAAACGCCCCGATCTCCCTTCGCATCTTCCTACCCATGACGCAATTCTAATTCAGGAAGTTCAATTCCGGGGGAGGAGCGGTGATGGAGTAGTGGAGTAAGGGAGTAATGCAATCGGACCTGTCATTTTGGAGTTCTTTGGAGTGCATGTTCCGGACTCAGTACTCCAACACTCCACTACTCCATTTCCCAAACCGGCTTAACCGCACCCTAATACTCGCCACGTAAAACAGAGCTGTTATGAAATCCCTCCGTCTTCTCGCTTGTTCGCTGGCGTTTTTGGTTTTCGTTGCAGGCGCTTCCGCCGACTCCTGGAGATTCATCGTCACCGGCGACGGGCGATCGGGAGGCTCTCGGCCCGAGGATCACAATGGCGTCAACACCGTCATCATGGCCGAGCTTGCGAAGGCGATGGTTGGCGAGCGGCCCAAATTCGTACTCTTCTCGGGCGATCTCATTGCGGGTCCGAAAACCGATGCGGAAATGGAATCCCAATTGACCACCTGGCTTGGACTCATGAAACCTGTCTACGACGCTGGGATCAAGGTCTACAACATTCGCGGGAACCATGAAATGCATGTTCCCCACCCTGAAGATGTGTGGCGAAAGATGTTTGTCGGACCCTATGCGATGCCCTCAAACGGGCCGAAGGGGGAAGAGGGGATGAGCTTTACCGTGAGCTACGACAACGTGCTCGTTGTGGGTCTCGACGAATTCCAGTCGAAACAGTTGCGCGTCAACCAAGCTTGGTTCGATTCTGTGCTGAAAAACAAGAAGGAACAGCACTTGTTCGTGTTCTCTCATAAAATGGCGTTCCGAAGCGGACATCACGACGATGGTATGGAAACGGATCCGGCATCGCGCGACACTCTCATCAACAGCATCATTGCCGCTGGAGGACGAACGGCCTTCTTTGGTCATGACCACCTCTATGACCACAAAGCATTTACTGCTCCCGGCGACTCATCGGAAAAGACCTTACATCAGTTCGTAATAGGCACTGCGGGAGCTCCGCTCGTTCACGGAACAGACGATCCCGGCAACAACGGCAATTGGAAAGTCGAAAAACTCAAGCACATCGAGGACAAGTACGGCTACGCGGTCGTGGAAATCGATGGCCCGAAGGTCACGATCACATTCAAGGCAAGAAGCGCACCAGGCGTGTACGAGCCAGCCGATTCATTTTCGTATACGGTTCGATAGCGGTCAGTGGTCAGTGGTCAGTGGTCAGTGGTCAGTGGTCAGTGGTCAGTGGTCAGTGAAAAGATTATTCCTCTTTCCTCTTTCCTCATTT
>Ga0206948_1084_pt1 | contig 26121 bp, 25 predicted proteins | sample Alteio_BWOrgHeat_FD_153236 | JGI IMG/M metagenome (GOLD analysis project Ga0206948, IMG submission 153236) | Enriched cells from forest soil in Barre Woods Harvard Forest LTER site, Petersham, Massachusetts, United States -... | ecosystem: Environmental > Terrestrial > Soil > Temperate forest > O... | reverse complement strand
GCATCGCCGAGGGACGCGGCAAGGCGCAGGCTGAAAGCCTTAAAGCCACACGCCGCGAGACGCTCGCAAAGAAACTGGCATCGGCCAGCAATCTGGCGCATTATAAAGAAGTGGCTTCCACCGACCTGCGCATGGGTGATTTTGTGCTGGTGCAGGCGGGCGATTTTATTCCGGGCGATGGCCAAGTAATCCAGGGCGTGGCCTCGGTGGACGAAAGCGCCATCACCGGCGAATCCGCGCCCGTCATCCGCGAATCGGGCGGCGATCATGATTCAGTCACCGGCGGCACGCGGCTAGTGTCCGACTGGCTGGTCATCCGCATCACCGCCAATCCCGGCGAAATGTTCATCGACAAGATGATCTCGCTGGTCGAGGGCGCCACGCGCCAGCGCACACCCAATGAAATCGCGCTGGGCATTTTGCTCGCCGCCATGACTATCGTGTTTTTGATCGTGACGATGACGTTATGGCCGTTCTCCGCTTTCAGCGTAGCCAAATCCGGGCAAGGCGTAGTGGTCAGTATCACCGTATTAGTGTCGCTCTTGGTGTGTCTTGCGCCCACCACCATCGGCGGGCTGATCTCCGCCATCGGTATTGCAGGCATGAACCGGCTGATGAAAGCCAATGTCATTGCCATGTCCGGCCGCGCGGTGGAAGCGGCGGGCGACGTCAATGTGTTGCTGCTCGATAAAACTGGCACCATCACGCATGGCAACCGCCAGGCCGTGGCCTTCATCCCGGCGGACGGCATCGGCGTCACCGACCTCGTCAAAGCCGCCGAACTTTCATCGCTGGCCGATGAAACGCCGGAAGGTAAAAGCATTGTCGCACTCGCGCATGGCAAATATCAGGTGACGACAACGGATCGTGCCGCGCTTACCGCCGAATTCATTGCCTTTTCCGCCGAAACGCGCATGAGCGGCGTCAAAATAGGCACGCGTCAGATCATGAAGGGTGCGGGCGATGCCATCGATCAGCATGTCAAAAGCCTGGGCGGCATAATGCCGTCGTCGCTAAAAAGCTCGGTCGAGCATATCGCACGCACCGGCGGCACACCGCTTTTAGTCGCCGATGGGCACACAGTGCTTGGCGTCGTGCATCTGAAAGACGTGGTGAAAGGCGGCATTAAAGAGCGGCTGGAAGCGCTTCGCCGCATGGGTATCAAAAGCATCATGATCACGGGCGATAATCCGCTCACCGCCTCGGCCATTGCCGCCGAAGCCGGTGTCGACGATTTCCTTGCCGAAGCCAAACCACAAGACAAGCTGCGCCTGATCCGTGAAAAGCAGAAAGGCGGCGAGATGGTGGCGATGGTGGGCGACGGCACCAACGACGCGCCTGCGCTGGCGCAATCCGACGTTGCCGTCTGCATGAATTCTGGCACGCAAGCAGCTAAGGAAGCGGCCAACATGATCGATCTCGATTCCGATCCGACCAAGCTGATCGAGATCGTCGAAATCGGCAAGCAGTTGCTGATGACGCGCGGGGCGCTCACCACTTTCTCCATCGCCAATGACGTCGCCAAATATTTCGCCATCATCCCGGCGGCGTTCGCCAGCACCTATCCGATGCTGATGGTATTCAACATCATGCATCTGACCTCGCCGATGAGCGCTATTCTGTCGGCAGTGATTTTCAACGCACTTATCATTGTGTTCCTGATCCCGCTCTCTTTGCGCGGCGTGGAATACCGGCCGGATAATGCCGATGCGCTGCTGGCGCGCCATTCGCTGATTTATGGGCTGGGCGGCATCATCGTGCCTTTTATCGGGATCAAGGCCATTGACTGGCTGCTTACACTTGCGGGGGCTGTATGAAAACCATGATTGACACATTGCGTCCTGCGATTGTTTCGCTGGCGCTATTTACCGGATTATGCGGTGTCGCATATCCATTAATTTCCACCGCCGCATTGCAAATCATCTTTTCATCGCAGGCACAAGGCAGCCTCATTATAGGCAAAAGCGGTACGCCCCTCGGCTCAGAACTGATCGGCCAGAATTTTAGCGATCCCAAATATTTCTGGGGCAGGCTATCGGCTACCAGCCCCTACGCCTATAACGCCAGCAATTCCAGCGGCTCGAATTTGGGCAGCAACAATCCCGCGCTGATGGATGCCGTAAAAGGCCGCGTGGCAGCCCTCCAGGCGGCCGATCCTGCCAACACAAAGCCTATCCCCGTCGATCTGGTAACCGCATCGGGCAGCGGCGTTGACCCGCATATCAGCCCGGCGGCGGCAGAATACCAGTTAGCACGCGTGGCAAAAACGCGCGGTTTACCCGAGGCTGATCTGCATAAACTGATAGAAAAATACACCGAAGGCCGCCAGCTGGGGATGCTCGGCGAGCCCACCGTCAATGTGCTCGAACTCAACCTCGCGCTGGACGGAAAATTATAGATGGCAGCTTTATGTCTCCCACCCTTCCTCTTTGCCATGAATCGGCGAAAGCGCAGATTCTTCGCATCGCCTTCACCGGTGCCATTTTTGCAGGCATTGGCGCAATCTTAAATATCTATGCCCCGGCCTTTCACAAACCGACGGAGTTATTGCATAAAAATCTGGATAAGTTGAATGGTCTTTTTAGCACCCATCCTTATGCCAGGCATATATTTGCTAATAATCCGCTGACCGGTAATACGCAAATCACGCAATTCCTGGCCATTAGTGCTATGGAAACGCCCTTTATCGCTGGCGCCATGGTGTCCGCAGGCGCCGCCATGAAAGCCACAGGCATCAAATTCCGACGGCTGGATTGCGACCTGACTAAGAATGCGCCTCCCCTCCACAGGTGAAATAATAGAAGTTTATTTTTTCACTAAAACACAGCATATTTGCCCAATGCAGGATCGTAAATTATTACCAGCCCCTCCCGCGAATGCCTATCTGTTCGCGCTTGCTGCCTGCGCTCTTGCCACGGCGCTGGCATTGCCGCTGCGCGACTATCTCAATCCCGTCAATGCGGTGATGTTTTATCTGCTCGGCGTCATTATCACCGCCGCGCGTTATGGGCGCAGTGCCTCCATCGCCGCCAGTATTTTTGCCTTCCTTTCCTATAATTTTTTCTTCACCGAACCCTATTACACGTTCGATGTGGATGATTATAAGGACGTGCTGACCTTGTTGTTGCTGCTCATCTGCGGCATCATCGCGGGAGCGCAAACCTCGAAACTACAGGCGGAGCGCAACTTTTTCCGCAGCAAAGAGCATAACACTTCCGTTCTTTATGCCATGTCCAACGAACTGACGGCAACGCGCGGCCGTGAACGTATCATAGCCACCATTTCCCGTCATGTTGCCGAGGCCTTTGATGCGTCGGTCATCGTATGGTTCCCTCAATCAAATATTGCGGAACTACGCGAAGAACAGGCAGCGCGCTGGGCGTATGAGCATCAGCAACCGGCGGGGCTGAGGACACCGACCTTACCCGGCGCGCGCGGGCTGTATGTACCGCTTTCGGGAACGACCCATGTGCTGGGCGTATTGGGACTGACGCCGAATCACCCCTTTTCCATAGATGAGCGCGAAATGATTCAAACCTTTGCCAATCTGGCCGCCGCGGCATTGGAACGCGCCGACATCGCCGACATCGCGGAAAAAAACAAAATAGAAGCCGAAGGCGAAAAGCTCCGCAATGCGTTGCTCAGTGCTGTATCACATGATTTCCGTACGCCGCTTGCTTCTATTAAAGGCGTTATCAGCAGTTTGCTGATGGAAGATAACCGTATGCAGCCGGAGGATAAAAAAGAATTACTCGCTTCCGCGCATGGCGAAGTAGCGCGGCTGGAGCGCATCGTGAGCAACCTGCTAGAAGTGACATTGCTCGAATCGGGCAAACTCACACTCAAAAAGGATTATTATTTCCTGCCCGAATTAGTGGGTAATGCCTTAAAACAAACCGAGGCAGCATTGCAAGGCAGGCAAGTCATATGCCATATTCAGCCGGATTTACCCGCATTGCAGGTGGATGGTTTGCTTATCGAGCAGGTGCTGGTCAATCTGCTTGAAAATGCCGGAAAATATACGCCTGCCGATTCGCCGGTCAGGTTGCACTGCGATGGTTACGGTGGGCAAGTGAAGATAGTAATCGAAGATAAAGGCCAAGGGCTTCCTGCGGGTGAGGAAGAAAAGATATTCGATGCTTTCCATACCGCCACTCCGAATAATCGCAAGGGCAGCGGCTTAGGCCTTGCCATCTGCCGAGGCATCCTGCAAGCGCATGGCGGCAGCATCAAAGCGGAAAATCGCCCGGAAGGCGGTGCGGTTTTCACTATCACGCTGCCGGTCGGTGCAGTGCCGATAATGACGGAGGCCGCATGAACACCACAAAAACACCTATCCTCATCGTCGATGACGAACCGCAAATCCGTAAATTCCTGCACACCACGCTTACCAGCCATGATTATCACGTAAGCGAAGCGGAAAAATGCGCTGATGCCCTGAAATTACTGACCACGCATCCGCCCGATCTCATGCTGCTCGATCTAGGCCTGCCGGATGGCGACGGGCTGGACGTTATCAGAGAATTGCGTGGTTGGAGCCAGTTGCCGGTGATCGTGCTTTCAGCGCGCGGTCAGGAGCAAGACAAAGTAATGGCGCTGGAACTGGGCGCGGACGACTACCTGACCAAGCCTTTCGGCGCGGCGGAATTGCTGGCGCGTATCCATGTCGCACTGCGGCACTCGCGCGCGGGCAGTCAGCCCCAGCCTTTGGTTTTTGAATCAGCAGGGCTAAAAGTAGATATGGCCAACCGGAACGTAATAGTCGATGCACAGGAAGTTCACTTAACGCCCACAGAATATAAACTGCTCTGTACCATGGTGAAGTATGCGGGCAAAGTCGTCACCCATGGTCAGCTGCTGCGCGAGGTATGGGGCAAGCATTCCAGCGAACAGGGACATTATCTACGTATCTATATGCAGCACCTGCGGCAAAAACTCGGTGATGATGCGCTGAACCCCAAGTTTATTCTCACGGAAACCGGAGTTGGTTATCGATTGAAATACTTATAGCGATTACCGATAAGTTAGCCGCATATTATACAACCAATTCAAAATGGTGCCCAGGAAAAGACTCGAACTTTCATGCTCTTGCGAGCGCTAGCACCTGAAGCTATGATAAATTCAGCAAAATCAATGTTGTTTCCAACTTTTTCTGCATTTATCATCCACGGCAAACAGCGGCTTTTACTGGGCAGGTCTGAAACTTTTTATACGGATGAGCGCAGAGGTCAAGGGTTACTTTGGTATGTCGCCATAACCGCGAAAACAGCCTCTTTACAAAGAGCAGCCTTTTGTGGTATAAATAACCCTACAGCGTGGGCGAAAGTGCGACTTCATGTCGGGTGTCCTAGGGTGTACGCACCGCCGGGATCTAGCCCACGCTACTTATCTTATCCAATGTTAGCACATTCTCCCCTTCGTATCTTTCGCCATCGCCTTTGCGCGTGTCATCCACGTCGATAATGAGACTGTACTTGCTGCGCAGTTTCTCAAAATAGAAATCTTCCTCCCGCTCAAATAACCGCTGCACCGCCCATAACAAATAATCCACAATCTGCAATCCGGCATTATTGCGCGGATAGCCTTGTGAAATAAAGTGATTGTCATGTGTTTGAACGCCATAAATGCGTAGGCAATCTTCCTGTGATTTTTTGAGCGCTAGATTAAGCGATTGGTTAGTGAATGTCCTACCGCGCTCAGCAAAAAGGATATGATTTTCGTCCGCTTTATGGATAAGTCCCGGCAATAGTCGCCGCACCAAATCATCGTAAATGGCGCCTTCGGTTAATTTTTTGCCGGATTCCTTGAACAATAGCGCAGCTTGCTTAGCCAGCACGGTTTTTCTCCGAACGGCGATATGCACCTCAACGTCAAGCGTTTCGATTAGGCGGAATACATCGCGCTTAATAGCGTAATAATCATCCTTGGCATGGAAATATTGCGCCGTTGTTTGAAAGGATGGCACCTTGCGCAAATAGGGATCGGCCGCGAATTCCTGCCTTAGCGCTTCCAGCTTGATCGATGCTGTTTCCGGGTCGTGCAATCGCGCCATGCCTAGCATGAAAAATTTAGACGCGCCTTGCCCGAAAATAATTTGCTTTTTATCACGGTTGAAAAGCGCGGTATCGCCCGCCTCATCAACGTAATAGTGATGTATTGTCTTTTTGCTCATGCACTGAGCATAAAGAACCTTGTTTATCAATCAACTATTATTCAACCAATCTCACTAAATTTTGGCCTGTTAATGGGTCTCCCAACAGTCAACTAAGAGCTACGGCAGAAGTTCCGCGCCGGTGATTAATCGGATTAGGCAATGGCTTCGTTTCGCCATGACGTGGATCATAAGGGATAACATCGGTTTTAAGAAATCCTAAAACAGGCTTGTCATTTACCGGCATATCCAATATTTGCGCTACTTGTTCTTTGTTTGGCACTTGCTTAAGTAAGGCTGGATTTCCTGCAAGCCCAAGCGCGAACGGCTTGCCAAAAACACGTCCTGCAAGTTCCTGCACATCTTGTAGACTCACAGCTTCCAGGGCATTTACGTTATCTTCTATAAAATGAGAATTTGCGCCATTGACAGCTTCATAAGCTTTCGCAAAGCTATTGCCTTTGATATTATCCAATTGATGTAATGACGAATTAGAAATCGAGATTTTGGTATGATCGAATAATTGCTCCAATTCCTTGTTAGGAACACGCAAAAAATCACGCACAGCGCGCCCTAAAGATTGGAGTATTTTTTCCGGCTCTTTATCAGAAGCGACGTGAATTTGGATATTGCCAAAACCGTCCACGCCACAACCTGCGTTATACACCAAACCATCCTTCTCGCGCATATGATCCATCAAATACTGACTGATAAGGGAGCACATTACCACCGCCGTACGATCCTCGCGTACATTCATTTTAGCCTGCTGGCGACTCGCCAAATCCCATGCGAACTGATAAACAGCCTGTGGTGCTTCATCTACTGTCATTCGTGATTCACCAGGCGAAAATGCAGGATGCCTGCGCGATGGAGAAACTACCATGCCATTATCTTCGCTGGCGCCCAATATCGTCAAGCGATCCGTCACCATTTTTAGAAGTTCTTTATCGCTTCCTTGACCTTGGATAAAGACGGTGGCGTTTGAAGGCGTATAATGCTTGTTCCAAAATTCACGGATTTTTTTAGCATCGATTTTATCAATTGATTCAGCCGTACCAATGGTATGAATAGGACGCACTTCCGGCACCGCCGATTGAAGACCAGAATAGACAATAGCGGTATTCATGGGTTTAACTTGCGTGGCAAGTTCAGTTTGTATAACTGAGCGCTCACGTTCAATATCATCCTGCTTGATACGCGGGTGCTGAATGATCTCTAAAACAAGGTCGAGTGCATCTGCAAGATATTTACGTTCTTCGCCTTTGGGCGTCGTGCAATTCAATACATCACTAACCGAATACTCAGTTTTGTTCCAAGCGGTTTGTGCGTTGAAACTCCCACCCCATCGCGCAACCTGCTGCATTATTGGCAATATACCCTTTGGACTGCCCATGCGCGTATAGGTGCCATTAAACATCATATGTTCCAGGAAATGTGCCGTTCCCTCTTCGCCTTCAGGGTCGTCGCGCGCGCCTGTATCAAAAACCACCTTTACGTCGGCTGACTTTAGGGTTGGTGTAGACAGGGTGACAACACGCAAGCCGTTTTCAAGCACAAACTCATGCGGCATTGCCAGTGTATAGGGGTCGGGCTTTATTGTGGAAGGTGTAGACATATAAATCAATAAAAAATAGTTAATAAAGGAGAATTGTAGCAAAATATCGTTAATTTGCAATTAACTATTCATCCATACCCGTATTGCATCAGCAATGCCCGCACGAAAGGATTGATTTCCGAGAAGCCCCCCACGCCACAATATGCGCTAATGCTCCTTATTTATATCATCCCTTCCAAATCCCGAACCGCGCTTATCACTGCTCGCGGCGCGATCGCCGTACATGCCGGATTCATGGCATCTGTCAGATAATCCTCTACATCGCAAGCTATCTGCAGCTTGAATAAAATATGCTGTAGCGACGCCGTGCGCTGGCCGAGGAACGCCAGTAATGCCTTGCGCGAACGCTGCTCTGCTTCGATGTAGCATGGGTGAGTAAAATCCTCGCCAAACTCCTCATAGATGCGCGAGGCTTTAGACTCCTCAACGCGCCAGATTTTATAGAGGTCATTCATTAGCTTTTCGTCATGTTTCATACCTTCCCCCTTTGTTTTTTGCGTCGTGCGCTATGCCAAGCCATGCGAAGCCCTATCAACGCTCCGGCGCCGCTACATATTTCGATAAGGGTAATGCCGTCGATCCAACCAAGCCCAACGAACGGCCAGCCATAAGTAGAAGGGACACCCAGGCCAATAACGAATAGCCAGCAAAAGAACTCCCCTACCGGCGACTCCTCCGGCTCTGGCTCGCCATATGTGCGCCAGCCCATATCAATTACCGTTTTCTGCTTTCATACTGATTAAACAAATAGTTTCCTGTCTTGGCGTTTATTTTCGCATAAATACAATATATTTCGCAATATGCGAAATATCAAGCCCATTAAACGGATAACCTCCTGCCTTTCATTCAACTAAATGGGGGCTATATGGCAAAAACGCGGGTAATCAAGGCCACCAACAAATGCGGCAAGCGGGTAAAAATAGGCCGCGTGGAAAAAGATATGACACAGCTTGATTTAGCCACCGCCTTGAATATGGATTACGGCATAGAAATTAGCTCTACAGGTATATCTGACCTCGAAAATAGCCAACGGTTCGTGAAAGATTTTGAAATAATTGCTCTGGCGGAGGTGCTGGATAAGCATCCGATGTGGCTGCTATTCGGAGATAAGGTGCCAGCTAAATTCAAGATGTAGCTAGTAAGGCATTCTCAAAAAGCCCTCACTTATCCAGCGTGAGAACCAGTGCCGAAAATCTTTCGCAAGGCGCTCCCCGACAAACGGCGCGAAGCGTTCGCTTGCCAGTGCCGCGCCCAGGGTATGGCGTTCGGCAACGAGCGTAAGCAAGATATATTCCGCTTCTTTCAGTGGTACACGCTGCATTTCGTCGCTGTCACGCAGCACCATAATCCAATTCTGTATTGCTTTTGGCCGTTTCGGCTTTTTACCGGCGCGGAAGGCGGTAATGTAATCCGACACTGGATAGGAAAAAGCCATCAAGCGCGAAGCGATGCGTAATTGTAAATGAGCATTGGTCAAATTATCGGGGGCTTGCTGTTTCAGCCAGTCTTTGGTGAGCGCTGGGATTTCTGGCAGGTGATACACGTCCCGCAGCGTACTTTCCAAATATGCCAACTCACAGATAAACGTATCCTTGCCGGTATGGGCAACATACCTTCCGAACTCAATAGCGTATTTGTCGATGTTGTAATAATGCGATGGCGTGGAATCAATAAACCTGTCCACCAGCGCCTTAAAATCGTCTTTGCCGAGACAATAATGCGTAGCGGTATAAAGATTCCTGATGATCTTGTGTAGTCGGAAACGGTAGCCATGCACATAAACCGATAGCTGCGCTTCCGCTGGGAAATTCTGCTTGTCACGATAAAGCGCCCGCGCGGGCGCTGTATCACCGGCCAGCAGCGCATCCATCATATTTTCCAATAATGTGGCGTAGCTGTTCATTACACCGACTTTCCAGTGGCAATTGCCCGCGCTTTATCCAACTCGGCCAGCAGCACGTTAAATTTAGGTACGTTGCTGTCCCATTCGATCATAACCGGGAGATTACCGAGTTTTTGCACGGTATAGCGGTAAAGCTCCCATACCGCATCTACCACATGATCGTCGTGCGTATCGATAATATGCGTTCCCTTGTTCCTGTGTCCCGCCATGTGCATGTAGGCAACGCGGCTGGCGGGGATTGCATCTATATAGCGCTTTGCATCGTAGCGGTGATTAAACGCGCCGACATAGACGTTATTGACATCGAGGAGTAATTTGCAATCAGCCGCTTCCGTCAGCGCCGCCAAAAATTCCCATTCGGGCATAGTGGACGCTGTGAACTCAGCATAGGTGGAAGGATTTTCCATCACTAACTGCCTTCCTAGCATATCCTGAGCCTGTTTAATGCGCCCGGTGATGTATGTAAGCGCTTCCTGCGTGTAAGGCACCGGCAACAGGTCATGTGAATTAATGCCGTGTACGCCAGTCCAGCATAAATGATCGGAAATAAAAACAGGCTTTGCCACTTCTGCCAATTGCTTCAAGGTTTCCATATAGGAAGCGTTCAGCGGATCGGTGCCGCCGATATTCATGGCGATGCCGTGCATGACCAGCGGATATTTTTCGCGCACATCGGCTAGAAATTGCCAATAGCCTTCATGCGAATCCATGAAGTTTTCGGACAAAATCTCGAACCAGTCCACCGGGACAGCTTTTTCCAGTACCGTATCGAAATGCTCCTGGCGCAAGCCAAGCCCGAAGCCGGATAAGGTATGGTTTGCGCTCATATTCGGCTTAGCCTTAAGGAATTACAATATGTTAATCGGAAAAAAATGTAACAAAAAATTCATGCAAATCAATCTATAATACTCTAATATAGACAATTAACCAATTTGTTAAATACAAAAATGAACAGTAAAACAAGCATTTGGCTATGGACGGCTAGCGCTGCGGTGGTGACCGGGGCGGTATCGCTTTATAGCAAAGTCAAAACCGCTGCTGTTCGGCACTTAAACGAAATGGGCGTATTCAAAAAGGCTCAGGACGAGCGGCTTGACGCGCTACGCCAGTTGCCGGAAGCGGAGTGCGGTGAAGCATTAAAGAAAGCGGAAAAAGAATGCATCGATATATCGTTAGAAGATGAAGGTCAGAAAAAGAAAGGTAAATGGGTAGAAAGCGCGGCAGCTCGCAAAATCAATCAAAGCTATAGGGAAAAGAAGCACGATATTATTCATGGCTATGGCGCAGATAGTTTTATGGGTGCATGGAATATTTTGGCACAGGAAGAAAAAACCAAGGCGATGGGCTATTCTGCGGTTAATGCCATTGTTGCGGGCGGTTTGACTTACGCAATTGTGCATTCATCCAGAAAAAATCGCGGTAAAGGTAAAGGACGAAACGGTAATGGTTGTGGTGCGGGAGGATGCGGCCACGGACACGGCGGCGGCGGGCATGGGTGTGGTCATGGTTGCGGTGGCGGTGGCGGCTGTGGTGGTGGGTGTGGTGGTGGAGGCTAATTTAAGCAGATTTTCCGGCTTAGAATTTGATTTATAGTTAATTTGCCGGAATTTCCGCTACGCATAATTATAGTTAGCAATAGCCTTCCTCTTCATGGAAGGCATGAAGCAAAATATATGCGGCAAGCGTGTCAAACTTGCGCGCGTTAATAAAGAGATGGATCAGGTCGATCTTACTGCGGCACTGGCTGTTGATTGCGGTATTGAAATATCACAAAGCAGCATTTCCGAGATTGAACGGGGTGAACGCGGGGTGCGGGACTTCGAGGCGGTAGCACTTGCACAGATATTGGAGGTGAGCCTCGATTGGTTACTGCGTGGCGATAAATCTGCTAAAGACATCCCCTCTAGCCAGCATCATAGCCAGAAGCCGGAATAATAACTAATATTCTGTAATATAAAGACAATATGCGAAATAAGCATATGTCTTATATCAGTTATTCCGTTAGCATAACGATATTTCCTATAAATTTCACAAAACTGTCACACTATATTAGTGGAAAATGCGCTATTATAGCGTAAGTTCCAATATTGTGACCATTGTAAACATTAGGAAAAAAGTTATGCCCACTCAATCCAATGATCCGGTTATTCGACATGCCTCAGCTATCGTTGCGGCATCGCTTGGATTGTCTCCTGATGCAGTAAGCATCGGAACGGGTGATGAACGTGATCGTGGCTACGTTATTTCTGTAAATGAAGATCGCCCCACGCATGTAGTGCTGACAATTCGCAAGCCGGGCGCAGATTTGAATCAGATTCAAGCTGAAAAAGACATACTTGCTGGTTTGAGCAAATTGCCGCCTATGACAGCAATTGCTCAAACTGTTCCCGACGATAAATTGGCAAGTGAGGTAGTAAGCAAACTGAAAACCTCTACACCCGGCACTTCTTTCAACGCAAAACTTCTTGAGTGGCCTGGGTTCAATCCTGAAATTGTGAAAAGCAATTGGGCAGTAAACGACTTCGCCGTGTCATATGTTCAAACGAATGCTTATGGCGTTGAGTTTAATCTTCAAGTACCTACCGATAAAAATACTGACCCTAAATCATTGGTAGAGAAAATTGATGCCAATATTAAAGGGCGCTTATCGGTTTCCACTTCATTCGCTTTCTCCACATTTTTGTTTTGAGCTATAAGCTGGTCGGCGCGTTCGTCCTTGCGGCCGGATTGGCGGACATTGAACCAGACCAGCATTCCCTCAGCTTGAAATTCGACTCTTGCACGGTTCCCGTTTCGCCCGTCCATTGCACGGTTACGCCGCCGTACATATTGGCGGGAGCGTTGCCTGTTTGATCGAGCGCGGGCATAGACACGGCGGCATCGGGCGGCGTACCGGCGTCAAGCACGGTGGAGCGTTCGCGGAATACCGATTTCTGCGGATCAACCTGCATGAGCGTATTGCGGAATTGCACCGGCACCATGAAACCGCCCGAAGTACCTGTATCCATCCGTTGCTCGGATGCCTGCATATCGCCGGGATTGCGCTCGACATAATCAAGGCGCTGGTCGTTCGGATTGAAGCGCACGGCATGCATGAATTCGCCGAGGCTTTCAAACTGGCGCTTGGCTTCCGGTCCTTTCGGACGCTCGATACCGGCGCGGCGCGAAATCGCCGGTACTGGTTCGCTCAAAGAGCTTTCAAGCCCTGCAAGCTCTTCCTCGCGGGCAATTTTTTTATCGAGCTTGGTAAGATCGGCCTTCATATTGTCGTATTTGGCCGCTTCGTCGTCGGTAAGATCGCGGGTTTCTTTCGTGGCGGTGTCAAGAATGCCACGCATGTCAGCGAAGTAGGATGTTTTAAGCCTGGTCAGTCGGCCGACTCGCGTAGTATCGGCTATGAGGAAAATACCGCGCCATCTTTGGAAGCTGGCGGCGGCGGCAATAACCGGCCAGCCATACATAGCGCGATGGCGGTTAGACGCCTGACACCCCGCGAATGCGAGCGGCTTCAAGGGTTTCCCGATGATTATACGCTAATACCGTTGCCGCTCAAAGATAGGCAGACCAGGCAACGCTGGTCAGCCGATGCCGTGCGCTATAAGGCGCTCGGTAACAGTATGGCCGTTCCTGTCATGCGCTGGCTAGGCGAGCGGATTTCCTCTTATGAAAAGGGTAAATCAGCATGAGCCAATCCCGGAAACACAGTCTTATCGAGGTTTCTATTAGCACCTTGGCGGGCTATGGCATTGCACTTATCACTCAAACGGCTGTATTTCCTTTATTTGGCCTGCAGACAAGTTTTGCAGAAAATGCTAAAATAGCTCTAATATTTACGGTGATTTCGATCATTCGTTCCTATGTGTTCCGGCGAATATTCAACTGGTTGGCGCATAAAGGGGCTATATGATGGAAAAGCGCATTGCTTCCACCAAACAGGCGGCTAACAAACTCGGCATGCCGGTTAGAGTATTTTTACAGCTACGGGAAGACCCTAGTTTTCCGAAACCTGTACTTGGAACATTGCATCATCTTTGGTGGGATTTGAAGGCGATAGAACAGTATCTTGACAACAAAACGAAGGCGCGAGCAGAATCAACAGATTACGATTCTATTGTGCGTAAAAGGCTGGCAAATTATGGTGGCGTTCAAAGTGAAATATGTCGTTGAGAAATATCAGCGCGGGCATTGGTATCGCTATTGGCAACCGAAACCTAGTTATTTGGTAGGCGGCGACTGGCTAGAGTGTCCTTTTCATACGGTACGGTTGCCGAGCGATGATACATGGGTAATGAAAGCCATACAGCTAAACGAAGCCTTAGACAAATGGCGCGAAAATGCCGAAGTCAAAAAATGCTATGACTATAAAACGGTAGGCTGGCTTATTGCGGAGTTCAAAAAAGATCAGCGCTTTAACGACCTGGCCGACACTACCCAAAAACTTTACGGCTATCATTTTCCTTTGATCGAGGATTTTATCGGCGATGTTCCTATTGATAAAGTAAGCCGCCAGCAAGCGCGGGATATTTATAATAAGTTTTCCAGCACCAAGCGCAAGGCGTCGCAGATCGTACAAATTGCCCGCCCCGTTTTCAACTTCGCATGCGATATGGAATGGATAAAGCAAAATCCTTTCGAGGCGATGCGCATTAAAAAAGCCAAGCCTCGCCGGATGATTATTCCCGCTGCGGATATCGAGGTTGCTAAGACGAAAGCTATCGAGTTAGGACTGAAATCTGTCGCCTATGCTATTCAGCTCGGTTTTGATGCCGGTCAACGGCCTGGCGATATCAGGGTATTGCCGCGAACGAAATATGACGGCAAATGGTTGCGCGTAGAGCAAAGCAAAACCGGGGCGATTGTCGATATACCCGTTTACAAAATGCCGGTTTTGAAATCCATGCTGGATAAGCTCGATCATGACAGCTTGCTAATATTGCATGAGGAACGTACCGGCCAGCCATATAGCAAGGATATGCTTTGCAGGCGCGTAAGGGAAGTATTCGCCGCTGCCGGGCTTGGTAGTGATGTACAATTCCGCGATTTGCGCCGCACGGCGGTTGTAAGGCTTGCGGAAGCTGGCTGCGAAATACCGGAAATTTGCGCGATTACCGGCCATAATCTAACGGAGGCAACTGAAATTTTGGAAGTGTACTTGCCACGCACCCGGAAGATGGCCGAAAACGCCGCCGACAAAGTGCAAAAATTAAAGAAAAAAGACTCCTGATTTTTCCCTCTAAAAAGAGGTGGCGGCTGTCAAAAGTTGGAAACAAAATAGCTACGGGGCATTTTGCAGTTGGAAACATTGCATAATATGTCGATCAGGTCAGCGGCATATTATGCAATAATTTCAAAATGGTGCCCAGGCGGGGACTCGAACCCCGATGTACTTGCGTACGCTAGCACCTGAAGCTAGTGCGTCTACCAATTCCGCCACCTGGGCATTAGGGGCTGCTTTTCGGAGAGAGCGTTTATAGCCGCTTTGGCAGGGTTGTCAATGCGCTGCTTTGCGCAGCCTTTAAAATATACCCTTCGCAAGCGAAGGAATGGGGGATGCTCTCCTCCCCCCCCCCCTGACTTCGCGCCGCGCTTTGTGCGAGGAGTCCCACATCTTGAAACGATTTAGGGATAGCGCGAGTTTATGGTTGAGTTTTGCGCGTATTCCGTTTTAAATCGCCGCATTCGTATTCGCTGGGAACCGCATGGAACAGAAAATCGTCACGATATTCGGCGGCACGGGCTTTATCGGGCGTTATGCCGTGAAGCGACTGGCGGCGGCGGGCTATACGATCCGGGTCATTTCGCGCAACGCCGATAAGGCGCTGCATCTGAAAACGGCGGGCGATGTCGGGCAGATCGTGCTGATGAGCGGCAATTTGGCGCATTCCGAATCGCTGGCGGGCAAGCTGGACCACTCTTATGCTGTCATTAATCTGGTGGGCGCGCTTTATGAAGGGGGCGGCCAGCGCTTCGGCGCGCTGCATGCCCAGGGAGCCGAGCGGCTGGCGCAAATGGCCAAGGCGGCGGGAGCGCAGCGTTTCATCCATCTCTCGGCGCTTGGCGTGGACAAAGCCGCCGGATCGCATTACGCGCGCAGCAAGCTGCTGGGCGAAAAGGCCGTGCTGGCCGCCTTTCCCGAGGCGACCATTCTGCGCCCCAGCGTGGTTTTCGGTCCTGAGGATCAGTTTTACAACCGGTTCGCCGCCATGGCGAGCCTTTGCCCGGCGCTGCCGCTGATCGGCGGCGGGCGCAGCCGGTTCCAGCCGGTTTACGTCGGGGATGTCGCCAAGGCGATAGACCATTGCCTGGCGCGCCCCGACACGGCGAAACATACCTACGAACTGGGCGGGCCGCATAGCTATACCATGCGCGAAATACTCACCTATATTCTTCACATCATCGGGCGCAAGCGTCCTTTGGTCCGGCTGCCTTTCGGCCTCGCCTCGCTCATGGCAACGGGCTTGGAATTGCTGCCCTATCCGCCGCTGACGCGCGATCAGGTGAAATTGCTGCAATACGACAATATAGTCAGCCCCAACGCATTGACGCTGGCCAATCTCGGCATCGCGCCAACGGCGGTGGAGGTGGTCGTGCCTGAATATCTGGCGCGCTTTAACAAGAAAAAAGCCATGGCAGCGGCGCAGGAAAAATTCAAGAAATGACATGCTGACCTTCCCCAACACGCCGCAGCATTACCCGGACGTAGCGCCCGCCGAGGCGCGCAAGCATGATTACCATGAAATCTACAGCGATTTCGACCCGGCCGAAGCGGCGATCCAGGCCTCACGCTGCTCACAATGCGGCATCCCTTTCTGCCAGATCCATTGCCCGCTGCAAAATAATATCCCCGACTGGCTGAAACTGACGGCGGAAGGCCGGCTGCAAGAGGCCTACGCCCTCTCCTCGGCCACCAATACATTCCCCGAAATCTGCGGCCGCATCTGCCCGCAGGACCGGCTGTGCGAGGGCAATTGCGTCATTGAGAAAGGCTTCAACTCCGTCACCATCGGCGCGGTGGAGAAATATATCACCGAAACCGCCTTCGCCAATGGCTGGGTCACGCCGATTGCACCTGCGCGCGACAGCGGCCGGTCGGTGGGCATTATCGGCGCCGGTCCGGCCGGTTTAGCTGCCGCCGACATGTTGCGCCGCTTCGGCCATGAGGTGCATGTCTATGACCGCTATGACCGCTCCGGCGGCCTGCTGATGTACGGCATTCCCAATTTTAAATTGGAAAAAGACATCGTGCTGCGCCGCCATCATCTGCTGGTGCAAGGCGGCATTCATTTCCATCTGGATTGCGCGGTCGGGCAGGATATAAGCCTTGCCGAACTCAGGCAAAAACATAGCACCGTGCTGATCGCCACCGGGGTATACCGCTCGCGCGACATGGAAATCCCCAACGCTAGCCTGGAGCACGTCGTTCCTGCCCTGCCCTATCTGACCGCCAGCAACCGCGCCGGGCTGGGCGATGCCGTGGCGGAATATGACAGCGGCGTGCTCAACGCGGCAAGCAAAGAGGTCATTGTCATCGGCGGCGGCGACACGGCGATGGATTGCGTGCGCACGGCAGTGCGCCAGGGCGCGAAAAAAGTCACCTGCCTTTACCGGCGCGACCGCGCCAACATGCCCGGCAGCCGCCGCGAGGTGAAAAACGCCGAGGAGGAAGGCGTGCAATTCATGTGGCTGTGCGCGCCCAAAGCCTTTGTCGGCCAGCGCCGGGTGGAGCAGCTATTGGTGCAGCGCATGCGCCTGAGCGCCCACGACGCCGCAGGCCGCCAATCGGTGCTGCCGGTGGAAGGCGAAAGCTTCGCCTTGCCCTGCGATATGGCGATCAAGGCGCTGGGATTCGACGCGGAGGATTTGCCCGTAATGTTTGACGCGCCGGAGCTCACCCTCAACACCTATGGCACGCTGGCGGTAGACGCGAAAAGCTTCGAGACCAGTTTGCCGGGGGTCTATGGCGCGGGCGACATCGTGCGCGGCGCATCCTTAGTAGTTTGGGCGATCCGCGACGGACGCGACGCGGCAAACGCCATGCATCGTTCTATGGTAGCGCAGCAGAAGCTAGTTGCCTAAGAGATTGCGACGATTTCTACTGTTGGCTGAGCGAATAATCGCCTCAAGCTCTAACTGGCCTTGCGACACTGGCGCTCCAGGCCGCATAGCAGCCGGTCAAGTTGCTCGCGGGCGATGCCGTATTTTTTCTGCACCAGATCTAAAAACCGCTCGCGGCTGCGCTCGTAGCGGGCAATATCATCCTCGCTCAGATTCATCCAGGTCTGGCGGATTTTATTCTTAAGCAGTTGAAAATAGCCTTGTTCATTACGATAACCCATATATTTCCTCCTCCAATGACTATTTATGGATAGCCTGGAGGCCATAAATTATCCATATAAACATCGTATCATATCATACGCTCAGCATGACGAAATATGTCGGGTGGCAAGCCTTCACTCCAACGTCCCCACCCCCGAAGTCACAGGCCATGCCCGGCTTAAGGCAGTCGCGTTGGGTGCACGGGCGAAGCCGGTATAGACCCCGCCTGCACCGCTGCCATTCCCCGGCGCGCCGATGATAAGGTCGGCGGAACCGTCGCCGTTGATATCGCCTGCCGCAACCGAAGTTCCGGCATTGTCGCCGGCTGCGCCGTCCAGGCGGAACCCGTCGATACCGCTGATGACCGGCGAGCCAGCGCCAGGATCGAGCGAGTTGGTGTTGGACCAGGCCGCGCCTCCTTTACGCGCCGCACCGCCGAAGATGACATACGTATAACCCGCGCCGCCGCCCGCATTTGCGCCCGGCGCGCCGATAATCACGTCAGCCGCCCCGTCGCCATTAATGTCTGCCGCCGCGACCGACGTGCCAACCGCATCGCCGTTTGCCGCACCGCCGAAACGCAGCCCGTATACGCCATTAATGACCGGAACGGCCGCGCTGGTGTCGAGCGACACATGCCCAAAATTGCTGTCGATGACCGGCCAGCCGACGCCAGCCCCCCGCCCGAATATGACATAAGCGGAACCTGGGACGCTATTCGTGGCCGGCGCACCGATAATCACATCGCCCACGCCATCGCCATTGATATCACCCACGGCGACCGATGTGCCTGACGCATCGCCCGCTACCCCATCGAATCGCTCGCCTTTTATGCCATCGACCCAATTACCCGCCCCAATGCTCAATACCGTATCCGCCGTTGGCCATACATAGCTTGGCGGATGGCCATAGATGAGATAGGTATAACCTGCGGCGGAATTTGCGGCAGGTGCACCGATAACGATATCAGCGATGCCATCGCCATTGGCGTCGCCCACCGCCACCGACCACCCTGCCTTATCGCCGCCAGCATCGCCGTCGAAGCGCGTGCCGTTTACCGGGAGCCCCGCCCCTATATTGGTATTGAGCCAAGCGGCATTGGCCAGCGTGGGAGTGGCCGACCAGCTTCCGGACGTGGAATGAGGCGTCGCGCCGCCGAAAATGACATAGGCATATCCTGCGTTCGAATTCGCGCCCGGCGCACCGACAATGATATCGGCGATACCGTCGCCATTGACGTCGCCGGCTGCTACCGAGCTGCCGAATTGCTCATTGCTTCCGCCCTTCAGCGCAAAACCGTTAACCGCCGTGCCGCCGCCATTGAGGAACGCCGTGCCAAGCGTTACGGAGGCCGGCCAGGGCGCACCGTTTTTTTCCGCAACGCCGCCAAAGACGACATAGACATCCCCGCCATTTGAATTCGCGCCCGGCGCGCCGATAACGATATCGGCAACGCCGTCGCCATTGATATCGCCCACCGCCACCGATGCGCCGGTCAAATCGCCTGAATTAGCCCCCACGATGCTAAACCCGTTGCTGCCGTTCAAATTACCGAGCGGCAAAGGATTGGGAAACCCGTTTTTGGTGCCGAACACCACATAGACCACCCCATTCCCTGAAGCTCCGTCCGGCGCGCCGATAATGAGATCGGGAATACCATCGCCATTCACGTCGCCCACGGCGACCGACGTGCCTGCGGAATCCCCCGCAGCGCCTTGCGCGGCAAAGCCGAGCGTGCACAACGCCCCGGCAAATTCCGGCGCGCTGGGATAGGTGCCGTCCGGCATCTGCCAGCGCTCTTTAAAACGCACCACATCGTCGAAACTCTGCGTTAAATCCTTCTGGACATAAAGCGCATTATACGTTCCCGCCACCGCCGCATTCGTGCAATGGCAATTGGTCAATGTATCCGCATCCGACGAACCGGAGCTATAGCGCGCTCCGCCGCTTAAAAATCCGCCATGCCCATCCGCCCCGAAGCTGATGAGCGCATAGAGGGCGGAGTTGCTGCGCTGGCCACCCCCCGCGTCATTGACCACGATCTTGCCCACATCGGCAGCCCCCTCCTCCTGCATGGCGTTGATGCCCGTCGCAGCGGCATTCACTGCATAAGCGATATGATGTTTCCAGCCGTCATACATATATTCCGAAGGGAGATTCAGCGCTACGACCGGAACCGTTCCCTCGACGATCTTGCTGGTATGGGCAGCAACGCTTTTGTAATTCGCCGTAGGTACGCCGACGACGACCGTAGGCCGGTTGCCGTTGCCGTCATACGTCGCGACACCGCCATCGGTGCAATCGCCGGGATTGACGCTTTCTACGCCGAAATTCGTATCGCTTGACGGCAACGCGATATCCGCCGGGCAGGGCAAGCGGTTATTGGCGACGCGGAACGCCATCAATGCCTGTTCGATGGCATCCAGCTTGTTAACGGTTTGCGCGCGCCGCGCCGATTCCACCATTCGCACCCCGCCAATCACGCTGATATAGACGATGGTGATGATAATCACCAGGACCGTGCTGAGCTCCACCAGCGAAAACCCGGCCTGCGCAGCGTTACGCCGCACCGGCTGGCGGCGGCGCGGTTTTTCCCGGATAGGCGTGGAGAGGGGCATGCATCTACCCTTAGACATTTATCTTATCATAGGATAGTAGCGTTAATTTCTTATTAACCAGCGTGCGAATGCGTGATTCTTATCGATTTCAGCCGTTGCGCTTATTTTATATTCCGTTACGCTTGCGTCACTATAAACGGCGTTCATTGAAGCGCCGGTAAAAAAGACCAAGGGGGGAGTTGTATATGGAGGAGAACGCATCGAACCGGCGCGACTGGCTGAAACATGTCGGCGCTGGGGTATTAGCGCGGGGCGCATTATCCCGGCTATGCCATGCAGAAGATGTCATTTCTGAAAAAAACATTCCCGAACCTCCGGCTTTCCAACTGCCGCGCGCCCGTCTGGTGTTGTTCGGCGGCGGCATAGGGAATAATAAATCCATTAAAGAGCGCGTGCAGGCGCTGGGCTTAACCGATGCGAAGCAATTGCCCGCCGAAGAATATGACCCGGCCGGCATGTATCATGAATTAGCTAAGAATGTAGATTTCAAAGATAAAACCGTGGTGTGCTTCACCGCGTCGTCGGATGAGCCGGATGCCTCCGCCGAGAATTTGAAAACCTTATTCACATTGTTGGGCGCGGGCAATGTCATTACCATCAGCAACCAGGAACAGGCCAACCGCCATGATTATGCCAGAATCCTGGAAAATCGGGCCGCCCTGGCGTTTTTCTGCGGCGGCGATCAAGACAGGGCCAGCGCCGCCTACAAAGATACGCTAGCGCATAAGGCCTTGGTCAAGCGCGCCTTGGAAGATGCCAGTTTCACCATCGCCGGAACCTCCGCCGGGGCGGCAGTCATGTCGGCGCATATGATCAATGGCGGCGACCCCGAGAAGGTAGTGGATAAGATGAAAAGCGGCCTGGGCTTGCTGCATCTTATCATTGATACCCATATAAACGGCGACGAGCCGGATCGTATCTTAGAGAAACGCCCCGAACGCCTGCAAGCCGCCGTGACAAAGCATTCCGACCGCATCGGCATCGGGCTCGATGTCGCCACCGGCATTATCCTGACCAACGGCATGCTGAGCGTCATCGGCGACGGGAATGCCTATATCGCCCAGGTCGGCCAACCGCAAAAACTGTTGACGCAGCATAGCCCCGAGTATCATTTAGGCGACCATGCCGCTATGCCCGTGCCGCACTGGTACCGCGAGCCCGAATTGGCGCGCGCCCAGGGGCGGTAATTCCTGGCATAAGAGTTGCTTTCTTTCTGGCGATATACCCAAATCGTTTGGGGTATCCTTCGTTTGCGAAAGCTATAGAACCACCAGGAGGAATCCATGAGCACGATCACCAGCAATAATGCCGCCTATTACCCCCTCTCCGGCCAATCCGGCGCGCCAACGGCCAGTCAAAACGCATCCCCCACCGCCACTCTGGCGCAGGCGCTTTCCGCCGATGCATCGAACGGCAGCTCGAATAATAGCGCTTATCTGCTCTCGCTCAGCCCGGAGGCGCAGCAATATTTGAATGCCGACAGCGGTGCCCAGGGACTCACGGGCACGAATAGCGGCTCCTTTACCTTAAGCACGCAGCAGCAGCAGGCCATCGCCAGCATCCTCGCCAAATACAAAGACGCGCCCTACACGCAGGACACGTTCGATCAGATTCAGAATGATTTAAACACCGCCGGGCTGGGCGCCAACCAGCTCTCGCTGCAGGACCAGAACAAAAATTTCAACCCCACCCAGATGCTGCTCGACGATTTGAACGGCAATTACACCGCCGCCGACGCCCTGGCCAGCCCCAACAGCGGCACCGAGCAAACCAAAGTGAGCAACTACATGCAGCAGATCGCCGCCGAGTGGAAAAATATGCAGCCCACAAGCACGGCAAGCGCTACGGAGGTTGGGGGGAGTAGCGGGGCGTAAATCAGCCTTAACTTTAAATTTTTTTTCCGGCACCAACCCTGCCTGGCACAGATGCCGGTTGATTTCCATCGACAGTAACTGCGCCTGTTTGATTAATACCATGGGCTTTCATAAAGCTGGTTAACGCCAAGGCAATGTCGGAAACTGAATTTTTAGTTGATTCCCCCAGATCTTTTGCCGCTTTTGCAAAATTTTTGCTCCCCGCCCATTTTTCAAGTTCATAGGGGTCGATTTTATTACCTGATGGATCATTCGGATCTAATTTATTAAGGGCTTTTGCTTCCCTTTCACTAATTTCACCGTTACGGTCCGTATCCAACTGCTTCACACGCTGAGCAAGATTCGCTCTTTCGGCCTGTATTTTTTGCGTATCCAATTTGACGGTTTGCACATCAACACGGATTTCGCTTGCAGCTTTATCCCCTTTACCCGCCATCGCACTATTAATTAATTTCGTTTGATCTGTCTTTGATAATGTAACCCATCCTTCGCCAAGCGCTAAATTCTTTTCAGTTTCGCTGCGCAGCTCGGTTAAAACAGCTGCCTCGGTTGCTTCAGAAAAAGCCTGCTGTTTTATATTGGCCAAAGAACCATTAGTCGCTGTTTTCTCCCATGCCTCAGCGTATTTTTCGTGTTTTTCCCTCTCTGTCAACGACGCCCCTTTCAAAGCCTGCTCTTTCTGAACGATGGCCTCTGCATAAGCCTTCGTCGCCTCTTTCCTTTCCGCAAAATCTTTGTTTTCCTGCTTAAGCGAAGACAGGGTTTGTTCCGGGCTATCATTTATTTTGCGCTCTTCAAAACCCAAATCTTTAAGGGTTTCATTCAGTTTAGCCAGTTCGACTGCTTTAGCTTGATCGACTTGAATCTTCAAATGTTCCGCCTTATGCTTCATTTCATCAGGAGATAAATTCGCTACGCGTCCCAATGCTGCATTGGCCATGCGGCCTGCAGCTACTGCATCAGCACCATCTGATTGCGCCAAATCTTTCGTATAATTATAAATACGCTCGGCATTTTCTCTTGCTCTACCCGCCAATGCACCCGCCATCGCATCATCAGCGCCTGTACTTTTTGCTTTAGTAACACTCATATTAAATACAGCATCAAGCTGCTTACCCTTGAGTTCTTCATTAGCTTGATTCGCTATTTCAGTCCGTTGCGCCTCTGTCTCCACTGCCTGGTTTCTCCGCTCCAGCGCCAGTTCGGCAGGTTTATTGCGCTCCTTTTCCGCCTTGCGTAATTCCTTTGCTGCCAGGTCGCGGCTTGCCGTTTTAGCCGCTTCATCTTTTACATTGTTCCACTGTGACTGCGTGACCTCGCGTTGGGCAACTAATTCCTCATGCTTGGATTCCAGTCTCGCAAGTATAGGCTTATTTCCTTCAAACTCCGCGCGACGACTGCTCATCGTAGCCATTTTCCTGGCCGTGAAAGCCCGGTTGCTTTCCCTCGCATGCTGCCGAAACTGAGGATCGCTGATCGATTGCTCCAGAAATTTCTGCCGTTCCTGGAGTTTTGCCAAATTTTTTCCGGCTTCGCTTTCTTGCTTAGTGGCCAATTCAAGACCGCGATGCTCCGTTCTGCCTTCTGCCATTTTTTCAATGCGCATTTGACGGTGCTCATCGTTCCAGGCAGTCAGCTCATTGCCGGCCAGCTTATCGACTTTTTTCTCCATAGCCGCCAGAGTATTGAGTTGCCCTTTCATCAAGCGCTTTGCATCAGAATCGGAGAGCTGATCATAGGCTTCTTGCGCCTTTTCTCTCAGCGTATGCACTTTATCGAACAGAGCGTGCTGCGTATCCCTATCGGATTGCGCGGCGTTTGCGACAATGCCATTTATTTTGCCTGCTACGCTGCCTAATTGCCCCTTGAATGAATTCGCATAGGCTTTTTGCTTGCCTTTTTCTATAGGGACTTCTTTGTTAGCTAAGGAATCCAGAACGCCTATATGATTCTCCGTTCCCACATTAGCCGTTGCCTGGTGCTGACGAAGCGCTGCCACCACGTCACCTGCGCCCGTAGGCCCGGATGCAACCGAATAATCCGCCGCTTCCACGCGATTCGCCGCATAACTTACCGGCGTTTCAGGACGCCGCTCAGGCGCTGCCGCCATTAATGGTTCGCCGCCAGGTTGCGAAGGGCTGGAAGGTGAGGAACCCTTGAGTTGGGCAAGCTTCTCTTCGGCATAGCTTTGGCCAGCACCTCCGCCAGCATTACGTTCAGATCTAACTAAACTTTCAAGTCCTAATATTCGCGCTTTATCGATTCTAGCATCAAAATCTGCGTAGGCCTTCCTTCTATGAAGCGCATCTTGCTCCCTGAAAAGCTTTAGATAGTTATTACGAAACGCTTCCCATCTGGAAAGTCCGGATTTTTCTTCTTCTGAATCAGTAGTTGCCATATATATACGCTCTTAAATGATATATCATTTGCTACACCATAGCATATAAATAAGTAGGTTTATATTAAGTTTTTATTACAATACGCTAGGACAGCTGAAAACCTAGGCGGGAAGGAGTTGGAAGCGAACCGTTCTCCGCCTGGCGCGCCTCCGATCCCGGCATTTAAAATATTAAGTTTTACAAATCAAATCAGATTTATGGTACAACCATGCCCAAATCGTTTCAAGATGTGGGTATCATCGCGCAAAGCGCACGGTGCGAAGCGAGGGGATTTGGGGGAGTATTCCCCATTTTTTCGCTGGCGAAGGGTATAGTTTATGCTGGTTCATCCCCTGATAGAGCAATTCCTGGAAATGATGGCCGCTGAGCGCGGCGCGGCAGGCAATACGCTGGCGGCATATCAACGCGACCTCGAGGAATTCGCCGGTTTTATCACTACCAAGCGCAAGACGCTGGCTAATGTAGCTCGCCCTGCCATCGAGCAATTTCTGGCGCAATTGAGCCAAAGCGGCTTGGCCGCCTCCAGCGTGGCGCGCAAATTATCGGCGCTGCGCCAGTTTTTTCAGTTTCTCTATGCCGAAAAACTGCGTGCCGATAATCCGGCAGCGACGCTTGAGACACCGAAATTAGGGCGGCATCTGCCCAATATCCTGAGCATGGAAGAGGTAAATGCTCTGCTTGACGCGGCGCGCGCCGACGATTCGCCCAAAGGGCTGCGCTTGCAAGCGATGCTGGAGCTGCTCTACGGCGCGGGGCTGCGCGTCTCGGAATTGGTGAGCCTGCCGTTGGCGGCGCTGTGCATCAAGGCAGGCGGCACGCATATCGAAGCCGAATTTCTGGCGGTGCGCGGCAAGGGCAACAAGGAGCGGCTCGCGCCGGTCAGCGGCAAGGCGCGGCAGGCGCTGGCGGATTACCTGGCGGTGCGGCATGTCTTCGCCCCCGGCGGCTCGCCCTATCTTTTCCCGTACCGGCGCGCCGAGGGGCATATCACCCGCCAGCAATTCGGCGTCATGCTCAAAGAACTGGCCATCGCGGCGCATCTCGACCCGAACCGCCTGTCGCCGCACACGCTGCGTCATTCCTTCGCCAGCCACCTGCTCGAAGGCGGGGCGGATCTGCGCGTCATCCAGGAATTGCTGGGGCATGCCGACATATCCACCACGCAGATTTACACCCATGTCAGCGGCGAACGGCTAAAAAAGCTGGTGCGCGAGCATCATCCGCTGAGCCGGAAGACATGACGCG